>UPTN01000208.1_pt1 | contig 32733 bp, 33 predicted proteins | sample 2160111 | NCBI WGS metagenome assembly UPTN01 (sample SAMN06265058, study PRJEB28932) | marine metagenome | isolation source: Columbia River Estuary | place: USA:Columbia River Estuary, USA | collected 2014-05-05
TGGGCGCTGCTGGTGTATCCGCGGTACCCATGGCGGCACGCGTGGTACAGAAAGTAGGCGCCGAAGCGGATAAAAAGAATTATCTGCTGATGTTCGCAATGGGCCCCAATATCGCTGGTGTGATTGGTACCGTGATCGCGGCCGGCATATTTATATCAATTTTGAAATAGGAATAACACTATGGCTACAGAAGTCCTGGTTCCATTGGCTGGAAGTATTTGGGAAGTACTCGTGGATATTGGTGATGAAGTCGAAGAGGACGATGAATTGCTGGTGATCGAGGCACTTAAAATGGAAAACCCGGTGTACGCGCCGTGCGATGGCACAGTGAAAGAAATTCGGGTTAAAAAAGGTGATGTAGTTGAAGACGATGATGTATTGATGATCATCGAGGAATCCGCATGAACTTTGAACTGACCGAACAGCAACAACTGGTACAGGATACCGCCAGGCGTTTTGCGCTTGAGGAAATTGTACCAACGCTGGAAGCGGAAGAGAAAAACCATGAGTTCCGTCAGGACCGTGTGGCCTTGATGGGCGAGTTGGGTTTCCTGTCATGCGTGTTGCCGGAGGAACTGGGCGGAAACGGCATGGGCTTTTTTGAGTCTGTCCTGATGGCAGAACAAATTGCCAAGGTGTCGGCTTCGTGGCGGTTGCCGTTCAACATGCAAAATCTGGGCGCGCCGCTGTCAGTCGCCAAATGGGGCACGGACGAGCAGAAAGCGAAGTACATTCCCGGTTGGATTGACGGCACAAAAATGGGCTTTTTTGCCATGACCGAACCCAATGCCGGTTCCGACGTTGCCAGCATGAATACTTACGCGCTTGATAAAGGCGACCACTGGGAAGTGCATGGCAGCAAGCTATGGATTACCAACGCGCATATTGGTGATGCCGGTCTGCTGTACGCTTATACCGATCGCGAAAAAGGCAATAAGGGCATTTCCTGTTTTATCATTGAGCCCAAGAATCTTGAAGGCTGTACCGCGAAACCCATCACCACCAAGCTGGGTTTACATTGCTCCCCCACCGGTGAGTTCATCTTTGAAGGCGCCAAAGTTCCAAAAAGCGCGTTGCTTGGCAAGGTGAACGAAGGTTTTGGAATGTGTATGTGGCAGCTGGGTAATACCCGTATAGGCTGCGCCGCCGGCGCGCTTGGCGTTGCGGGTGGTGCCCTGGACCTGGCCATCAATTACGCCAATGAGCGTACCCAGTTTGGCAAGCCCATTTCCAAGCACCAGATGATACAGGCGCAGATCGCCGAAATGGTGGTTGAACACCAGGCGGCACAGATGCTGGTATACCGCGCGGCATGGTTGAAAGACCAGGGCAAGCCGAACCAGTACGAAACATCGGTTGCCAAACTGGCGGCCTCTGAAGCGGCCGTACACGCGGCCAACGAGTGCATGAAGATTTTCGGTTCTTATGGCTTTTCTTCAGAGTACCCGGCGGAGCGGTTCTATCGCGATGCGAAGTCACTACAGGTGGTAGAAGGCGCGTCAAATATTCAGAAAATGATCATTTCGGGTATGGCCTGCGGCTATACCCAGAATCGTTAAGACGCGTGTTCTGAGCGGCATTTAGCGGCTTGCCAGTATGCGTGTAAATTTCTGGATCAAGTGCTGGGGTGAAGGCAATATTGGCTTTCACCAGCGCGACACCCATTACGCGTTGGAAAAGTACTGGCCAACGCTTGAGGAAGGCAGCGCGGTACTTGTACCCCTGTGTGGCAAGTCGTTAGATCTATTGTGGCTTGAAGCGCGTGGACTCGACGTCATTGGCGTCGAGTTTGTCGAATCCGCGGTGCTCGATTTCTTCCGTGAAAACAACCTGAGTTGGGATGAGACCGAACAGTTCGGCCATCGCTGTTTTTCTGCTCGTGAGCGTAATATTCGTATATTCGTTACTGACTTCATTCAGTTGGCGAGTGATTACCAGGGAGAGCGTATCGCTGCCCTTTATGACCGCGCTGCGCTGGTGGCGCTGCCGGCGGATATGCGCCCACCTTATGTCGATGCCTGTAAAAAATTGTTGAGTGAGTCCCCAAAAGGCCTGGTGGTGAGCATGACTTACGAGCCTGAAGCCATGGCAGGACCGCCGTTCAGTGTGCCCAACGAAGAAGTTGAGCGTTTGTGGGGTGGGCGCCTCAAGCGGGTTGAGGAAGTGGATATGTTGCCCTCAATGCCGCGCGCGGTGTCATCCGGTGTGCAAAGTCTCAATGAGTATTTATGGGTTTTTTAGTTAGCCGGTAGACCAACCCGCCCAAAACAAACCACATCAGCAATATACCCCACTCAACCGGCCAGGCGAGTGCGGAAGGGCTGCCCGGCAGGTATAAAAATAGCAGGCCGATACTACCTGTCAGCGCCAGCCAGCCGATGGTTTTTCCATGCTTTAATTTGAAAGGACGCTCCATGTCGGGCTCGTTCTTGCGTAACTTCAGAAACGAAACCGCCACCAGAATATAGGCGATCACCACCGCGAAGCTGCCGGCATCAACAATCCAAACCAACAGCTTACGACCAAAAAACGGTGCGATGACCGACAACAAACCAATGGCGAGAATGGCGTTGGAGGGCGTGCGGTATTTGGGGTGCACATGCGCCAGCCATGCCGGCAACATGCCGTGGCTAGCCATTGCGTAGATGGCTCGGCTGCCGCCCATCAGGAACGCGTTCCAACTGGTAATAATGCCGCCAACACCACCCAGCACCAGCAGATTTCCACCTACCGCGCCCCACGCAACGGAGCTGGCTTGCGCCGTAATAAGACCGCCGCCGGAAAGTGCGGACGACGGCAGCAAGGCTGCCACCGAAAGAATTATCAGGCAGTACCACGCAATTGCCATGGTGATTGAACCCACCAGTACCCGGCCAATAGAGCGGGCGGGCAGGCGAATTTCCTGTGCGGCCTGTGGGATCACGTCGAAGCCCACAAACATGAACGGTGCCATCACTGCCACGGTTAGCGTACCTGCTACACCGCTGGCGAAAAGCGGTTCCATGTTGGCGGTTGAGCCATTGAACAGTGCACCACTTACCAGCATGGCACCGGCGATCAGTATCAGCACCGATACGGTGGTCTGCACGACGGCCGATGACTTGACGCCGATGTAGTTGATAAAGGTCACCAGTACAGCGCCCAGCGCGCCCACCAGCGCCCAGGACAGGTGCACATCCCAGTCGGCTATGGTCCACAGGTAAACCGCCTGGTAATCGGGAAACCAGTAATCAATGACCGTGGGCAGTGCCACGGCTTCAAAAGCACAGACTGACACATAAACGAAAACGAGCGCCCAGGTGCAGATAAACGACCAGTGCCGGCCCATGGCCCGCAGTGAGTATTCGTGCTCTCCGCCCACCACCGGCATGGCAGAGGCCAGTTCGGCGTAAAGGAGTCCGATGAAAAGTATTGGAATACCGGCGAGCAGGAAGCCAAGCATCGCGCCAAGGCTGCCGCCATTGCTGATCCAGACCCCTGAGAGGATCACCCAGCTCCAACCCACCATTGCGCCAAATGATAGTGCCAGCGTGTCTTTCAGGTTCAGCACGCGCTGCAGGGTATGTTTCGTGTCAGTCATGTTTGCGGCTACCGCTGTGGAAGGCTTTCTTTGACATGGTTGTTCCCGCTTGTTGCTTTTCTTTGGGTGTTAGGGTCTTTTAGAGCTGATTCTAACAAAGGTTCGGGTAAAAGAGTGGCGTGAACCGTGACCAACGGCAAGGGTTGGGGCCTATCTGCCCAGAGCTTCTTTGCGTTTGGCAACATAAGCGGTGAGCTCTTCATCGATAGCCGGGTCCATGTCCGGTTGTTGGTAGTCTCTCAGCAGTTGTTTCCAGACGCGGTTGGCACGCACATTGGCGTTTTCGGAGCCGGCCTCCTGCCAGTTTTCAAAGTTGCTTTGCCGTGTGAGCATGGGTTGATAAAAAGCAGTTTTGAACTGGGAGATGGTTTGTTCGGTACCAAAGAAATGACCACCCGCACCGGTTTCGATGATGGTCTCTAACGCGATGGTTTCGTCGTTAACCTCGATGGGTTTGAGGTACTCCGACATCATCTGCAGCATTTCCGCATCTACGATGAGCTTTTCAAAAGATGCCGTCAATCCGCCTTCCAGCCAGCCGGCGGCGTGAACAATGATGTTGGCGTGACCGCCGACGGCGGCCCATAACGACATGGCGCTTTCGTAGGTGGATTGCGCGTCAAGCACGTTGGATGACGTGACATTGCTGGAACGGAACGGAAGTTTATACCGTCGCGCCAGTTGGCCGCTGGCCTGCGCGGCCCTGGCATATTCCGGTGTGCCGAATGCCGGTGAGCCGCTTCTCATATCGACATTGGAGCTGAACGCGCCGTATACGACAGGCGCGCCCGGCCTGACCACCTGCGCGAGTGTCACGCCGGCCAGTATCTCGGCGTTTTGCTGTGTCAGAGTGCCTGCGAGGGTCACCGGCGCCATGGCGCCGGCCAGCGTGAACGGGGTGATGCACACGACCTGTCCGGCTGCCGACATTTCTATCAGTCCCTCGGCCATTTGCGTGTCCAGCTGTAATGGTGAGTTGGTATTGATAATGGCGAACAGGGCGGGTTTGGCAGCCAGTTCTTCGACACTCACCGCCATGCTGATAGCAGCCATCCGAATTGCGTCACGGGCGCGTTCACGGCCCAGCGCGTTGGGTTGCCAGTTCTTGTCCAATAACCGGATTTGCGCGTGGCACAGGTCCAGATGGCGGGTTTCAGCTGGCAGTTCCAGGGTCTCGAATGGCCCGCCGCCCTCCTGGTGAATGATATCCAGGCTCTGTACCAATTTGAGGTAGTTGCAGACGTCCTCGAAGCTGCCGCGCCGTCTGCCCTGGTCCAGGTCGCTGCAGTAAGCCGGTCCGCCAACCGATGTAAAGGCCAGGTGATTGCCCCCCAGGACAAAATTTTTGGCCGGATTTCTTGCGTGTAAAGTTGTACTTGCGGGAGCCATGGCGACTTTTTCCATCACCAGGTTCCGGTCAAAACGAACCATGCCGGTATCATGGTCGACATCGGCACCGGCCTCGGCGAGCATCGTGCGGGCGCCGGCGTGCATGATGTGCATACCGTAGTTTTGCAGCAGTGTCAGGGAGCTCTGGTGGATCTGTTCGATCTGCTCCGCTTCCAATATCTCCATTGGCGCGTAGGTATTGACGATATCTCGCCACGGCAATTGCCTGATGTCGTTTGCCTGGCGGCTGTTACGCGAGTTTTTATAGCGCCGTGTCATTTCGCCCCGAGTCTCCAACTTGGTGATGTATAGAGTACGCTCCGCAAGGTTCATTGAAAGCGCTGATGATTGCAACTTTTTATCAAACAAGCGAAAGTTGTCCGGCTCTTTGGTTAAGCTATCGACATCACTCACACAGGATCAAATCATATGCTGACAGTCCATCACCTCGAAAACTCGCGTTCGCACCGGATTCTCTGGTTGCTCGAAGAGCTTGGTATAGAGTACGAAATCAAACGGTACGAACGCGACAAAGTCACCAGCCTCGCGCCGCCTGAATTGCGCGCAGTGCACCCACTGGGTAAATCACCGGTGATTACCGATGGCGGCGTGACCGTGGCGGAATCAGGGTTGATTGTTGAGTATCTCATCGAAAAGTACGGCAATGGTCGTCTGGCGCCCGCTGCAGGTACACCTGAGCATCTGCAGTTCCGTTACTGGATGCATTATGCTGAGGGCACTTTCATGCCGCTGATGATCATCTCCCTGATTCTGAATCGTATCGAGACCGCACCGATGCCGTTTTTTGTTAAACCGATTGCCCGTAAGATCGCAGAAAAAGCCAGGGCGGGTTACGCGGGACCGAATATCAAGCTCAACCTGGACTACCTGGAAGCAACGCTGCAGGCATCACCATGGTTTTGCGGTGATGAAATGAGCGGTGCGGATATTCTGATGAGTTTTCCAATTGAAGCAGCGGCCGTTCGCACTGATTTGTCACAGGATTACCCTGCCTTGATGGCATTCCACCAGCGGATACGTGAGTTGCCGACTTATCAACGTGCGATAGAGAAGGGCGGGCCTTACATATATTAGGCAGTTGCCTGTTGAAGTCCCGCACCCTGGGTTTTCCAATGCGCGATGTAGATGTTATCGACCCATGAGCGGGTTTGTGGATCGGCAAATGCCGAGCCGATAAACGCGTTGCCCCGGCCTTGATCAAGCAGGGCTGTGCGCGGGCTGTTGCCGAACCCCGGGGTATTGTCCGGGCAGGCTGTCTGGGCCAGGAAGGTGTAGTTGCGCGTCGGTTTGTTATCGGTGTCTGGTTGGATAGAAACCTTCCAGACACCGGCCCATACATGGCTGTGGGAGACATGGATATCGAGCCTGTAAATGCCATTGCCGCACAACAGCGGCAGCTTTTGACCCAGGCTGAGTTGCCAATTCCGTGCGGGCGCAACGCCATCATTGCCGGTGAAATCTTCAATAAAACATGCCGGGCCTCCGGGTGGGTCCGGACACCCGCGGAACAATGGAACCGGCTGGTTCGGGTTGTCGGCGTGGCTGGTCTGGTTGGATAGTATGCCAATGGCAAGGCCGCGTCCGCGATGCGGGTCATCTTGTGATGGGCCGCGCATCCCGATGGCGAAGTGTGGACCCGTGTTAATTGCAAAGAAATCTTCGGTGTGCCACTCGCAAAATACCCCCATGGTTTCATCAATCGCTGGCGCCGGGTACGAATACAAACGGTATTGCGGGCGGCCATGACCGAAACCAAGACTTAGCGCGCCCACATCCTCGTATGCTATTCCCCGTGATGCGAAATACGTCGGCAAGTCCTCTGTTGGCACACATTGGGGGTGTTCGATGCTGGTCATATTTTGCGTGCTTGATGGGGCTGATGTGTCAGTTTACTGGAATACTTGTGGTTGGTGTACATGAGTAAAGTGATACCTTGTAGGCGTACCGCGTCGTACCACAGCCAGGCGTATTGTTTCGCTTGAGTAACGCTTTCATATGCTCAACATCACTTATAATTAGCATGCTAAAAGATAATGTTTTAAGTTAATGTATATTCTGCAATACGCACCTAAACTATTGTAAAAAGGTTTTATATGGACTGGACAATTATGTGGTTTGTGCTGGCAGGGGTCATTGTCATTGCCGGTTTTGTTGGTACGGTTGTACCGGCGTTGCCCGGTGTTCCAATGATCTTTGGCGGGCTGTTGTTGGCAGCGTGGGCCTCGGGTTTTGATCCGGTTGGTTGGGGAACCTTGAGTGTGCTCGGCGCACTGACCGTATTTTCCATGGTGATCGATTTTGTGGCCGGGGCTTTGGGCGCGCAACGTCATGGTGCCAGCCAGAGAGCATTCTGGGGTGCCACCGTCGGCGCGGTGGTGGGTATATTTTTTGGTTTGCCGGGCATCATTATCGGCCCCTTTGCCGGGGCTGTAGTGGCTGAGCTTTCTGCCGGGCGCGGCGCGCAGCAAGCCGGGCGCTCTGGCTTTGGTGTGTGGGTGGGAGTTGTTTTGGGTACGGCCGCCAAGTTTGCGATCGCTTTTCTGATGCTGGGTATATTTTTGCTGAAAGTTTTTTTGAACTGACTGCTGCCGGTAGCGAAATTCGGCCACGCCGCAGTTTCTTTTCCACCTATAATATCGGCAGTATTTTAGGATGGTAACGGGTACGCGAGAGTGTCTTGTTTTAGCCACGCGGAAGGTGGAAATATCACCGGATGATGGCGTAGCTATAAAACCTGACGCCAGTTTACTTACCGATTTGCTGGTGTGATGAACGCCGCGCCATTTCAAGGATAAGCTTTATGTCGATGACCCCCAGAGAACGGGTGCTGGCCACCATTAACCACGAACAACCCGATCGCGTTCCGCTGGTCATTGGTGTGAGTAATGCCACCGGTATAAAAATGGCACCCTACCAGGGCATCAAAAAGCTTGCCGGCATACAGGCGCCTGACCGTTTTATGTACGAGTGGCCGGAGTTGGGAACAGCGCAGATCGATGAGCAAACGATGCTCAGGCTACACAGTGATGTTCGCGGCGTACTGGACCTTGAGCCTGCAAAAACCCGCCAACGGAATCGCGCACGCGAACCACACAGCGACTGCATTGACTCGTGGGGCAGTGGCCAGACAGAGACCGTTCCGGGTGACTGGTATCCGGGTATCCATCCTATTCCTGAAGCCCGCACGGCTAAAGACCTTGAATGCTACACCGGTTGGCCGGACATGAGCGATCCAAGCAGAATAGCGCATGTTAAAGAGCAGGCCCGACTGCTGGCGGAACAAAATCAGTTCGCGATCCTGGCAACCCCGTGGTTGTTGTTTCCCTTTGAGAGGGCCCACGCGATGCAGGGTATGGAGGCCTTTTTGATGAACATGGCCACCGACCCGCATTTTGCGCGCGCGTTGCTGGAGAAAATTGCCGATTACTGCAAGCAGCTTATGGGGCCTTTTCTGGAGCAACTGGGCGACAATGTCGACATCATCAAGATCGGCGACGACCTGGGGACCCAGGAAAGCCTGATGATTTCGCCCAAAATGTATCGAAGTATTCTCAAGCCTGTTCACGCGGATTTCATCCAGTTTATCAAGGCAAGGACCAATGCCAAGATCATGTTTCATTCCGATGGCGATGTTGCGCCATTGATTCCTGACTTTATCGAAATGGGTATCGACATTCTCAACCCTATTCAAACCTCGGCGGGGAAGATGTCCGATCTGCACGCGCTTAAAAAGCATTACGGCAAAAACATGGTTTTCTGTGGCGGTATCGATTCGCACCGGATACTGCCTTATGGCAGTGTTGAAGACGTGCGCCAGGAAGTCAGACGGGTGATACAGGCGTTAGGCCACGGCGGTGGCTGCATGATCGGCGCGGTGCACACGGTGATGAATGATGTTCCGCCTGAAAATGTGTTGGCCATGGTAGACGCGGTGGAAGAGTTTGGTTATTACCCTTTGAAATAATTACATAAATACGCCTGTATTTTGTGACCCTGTTGTGCCTGCTTTTTTGGCTATGGGTTAGGGCTGGCAGCCTTGTAAGCTGCGTAGCTGAGCACAGGCCAACTGTCGGGAAATAGAAATGGGACCACTTAAGGGTTTTAAAATTATTGAAATCGCCGGCATCGGGCCGGGGCCGTTTTGCGGCATGTTGCTGGCCGATATGGGGGCCGAGATCATTCGCCTTGAACGTGTCGGTGCCGATGTTGCGGGTTTGGGATTGCCGACAAAATTCAACCTGATGAACCGCAGTCGACCATCAATCGCTGTCGATTTAAAATCGGACAAGGGCAGGGAGCTTGTACTCCGGCTTTGCGAAAACGCCGATGCGATCTTCGAAGGTTTCAGACCAGGTGTGATGGAACGTCTTGGGTTGGGTCCTGAAGACTGTATGGCGCGCAACCCACGGTTGGTTTACGGACGAATCACGGGTTGGGGTCAGGATGGTCCTCTGGCCGGGGCTGCGGGACACGACCCTAACTACATTGCGTTGGCAGGCGCGCTGGGTTGTATCGGCGAACGCGATGGTGCACCTGTTTATCCGCTTAACCTGATTGGCGACATGGGCGGCGGCGGGGCTTACCTTGCCATGGGTCTGCTGGCTGCGCTGCTCGAAGTTTCGCGTTCCGGGAAGGGGCAGGTCGTCGATGCCGCGATGATTGACGGCGTGTCATCGCTGATGACGTTCCTGTACGGCCTGACAGCGGCTGGGCTGTGGCGCGAGCAGCGCGGCAGCAATATTCTTGATGGCGGCGCGCCTTACCTCAAAACCTACCGGACAGCCGATGACAAGCACGTTGTGATTGGTACACTTGAAAACCGCTTTTTTCGTGAATTACTGCAATTGCTGGGTATTGATGATGTTGATCCGGAGCGGCAGCATGATCCTGCTTATTGGCCGCATCTGGAAGCGCGCCTGGCGGGGGTTTTTGCCAGCAGAACACGCGCTGAGTGGGACGATATTCTGATAGGAACAGACGCTTGTTACGCGCCGGTGCTGGGTCTTTCCGAAGTGCCACAGCATCCGCATAACCGCGCTCGCGGCAGGTATGTCGAGGTGGATGGTATACAGCAACCGGCACCGGCACCGCAATTCTCACGCACGCCGTCACAGATACAAAGCCCGCCCGCGGATCCCCAGCCGGCGCAACCGGTACTGCGGCAGTGGGGTTTGACGGACGATGAAATTCAGCAGTTGACCTGACGCGCCCGTGTCCGGTGCTCACTGGACCATATGCTTGACCGGTACGAAATAATTAACGCATAAAAAAAGCCGCGCTTTTGCGCGGCTTTTCGGTAGTTATATCGAGTGTGTTTATTGCTGGGGTTTAATCAGGTACTTGGTACCGGTAGCCTGCTTTGCGTATTCGGCGATGGCCGGCAACGACAATGCTTCCAACATGGAAATTTCCTTGTTGTAGTGGCTGGCAAAGGTGGTCTTGAGTTCCGCTGCGACCCTGGCTTTTAATGCGCCGACTTTTTCCCAACCGGCTTTTTGCAGGAACGGCATCAGCAACCAGCCGCCCAGACCCCAGGCAAAGCCAAAGTTGCGGGTCAGTGTGGTAGGGCCACGATCCAGCCCACCATAAACGTAGACCTGTTTGTAGACGTCCGAACCATAACGGTTGTATTCGGTCATTGCGCTGGCTGCCGCGGCTTCCATGCAAGTCAGAATGTGGCTGGCCAACTTGCCGCCGCCAATGGCGTCAAATGCCAGTGTTGCACCGGTTTCCATCAGGGCTTTGGTCAGGTCTTTGAAGAAGGTAGCAGAACCGGAGTTGATGATGTATTTCGCCCCCAGGTCTTTCAAAATGGCTTCCTGTTCAGGCTTGCGCACGATGTTGACCAGGTCGATACCTTCTGCGATGCACAGACGGTTAAGCATTTGTCCAAGGTTGGAAGCCGCGGCCGTGTGTACGAGTGCCTTGTGGCCTTCGGCACGCATGGTTTCAATCATACCCAATGCGGTCATCGGGTTAACAAAGCAGGAGGCGCCATCAACGGCGCTTGTGCCTGCCGGCAAAGGCATACACGCGGCGGCATTGATGCAGCGATATTCGGCAAACATCTCGCCGCCGGCCATACCCACGGTTTTACCCATCAAAGCCTGTGCGGCGTCCGACGAACCGGCCGCCACCACGACGCCGGCGCCTTCATTGCCGACTGGCAGTGACTGGTCCAGTCGCGCTGTCACCAGTTTCATGAAGTTGCTGGGGATGTCAGCGGTTACCACCGGGCGTTGCGGGGTGCCGCTTACCCGGGCTGTGGTCATGTCTGCTGGGCCAAACAACAAGGCAAGGTCAGAAGGATTCAGGGGTGCCGCTTCAATTTTTACAAGGACATCATTCGGACCGGGTTCGGGGACTTCCACCTCAACGAGGCTGAGTTCTAGTGTCTCGTCTTTTTTAATCGTGGAACGTAGTTGTAAGCCTTTGGTAGACATTATTTATTCCTTTTCTAAGCGTTGATTTACAGCGAGAGTCAGGAAGACGATTAAATAGGAGGCCCACCTGAACATCAAGAACAAACTTTAGTGATCCATAGTGTGGTGTCTTCTATTCGAAGCCCTTTTGTAAAGCGTTGATAGAAGCGCGTATGGCATCGGGTATCGGACAGCTTTTTTGATTTTCATAGTCGTAGTACACGATCAGTCCGTCGCCTTCTGCCGCGACTTTTTCGAGCTTTTCGCTATACACCACGTAGGACATTTTGAAGCGTCGTCTTTCCAACTCTTCGACCGTTGTGGCAACTTGTATGCGGTCCGGGTAAGAGAGCGGGGCGCGAAAGTTACAGTTGATCGCGGCCAGAATGGGCCCAAACTGGGTTTTGTTTTTGTGATCCATGACTTTGATTTTTTCAAAGTACGCCATTCTGACGTCTTCAAAATAGCGTAAATAGACACGGTTGTTGATGTGCTGAAAGGCGTCCATATCACTCCAGACCAGGTCCTGTGACAGCACCACGGGATATTTACTTTTCAGTCGTTCCATCGAGTTTCTCTACACTGTCGTTGGGGCGAATCGTACCCGTTTGGATGACCTTGGCATTGATACCCCGCAAGTTGAATTTTTTGCCCAGGCCTGAATTGACAAATACCATAGCGTCGCGGCCGAATCGGGCCACAAATTTCTTGCAACCGGTATGTGGCTCGGGCGTCACCTCCAGGATGGCAGATCCAATGGCCAGCCGTGTTCCGGGCGGCAGATTTTCGGGGCTTAGATCCATGTCGATGTAAAGTTGATCGCCTGCCAGGGGCCAGCGGTCCGGGTGTCCCGCTACCAGCGCTATGACGCGTGAATTCATGATGTTGATCTGCATTTCCGGGTTGGCGCTGCCATCCGGCCTGGACCGGTCACCCCGCGTCAGCCAGTTGTCGCCCATCAGTCCCTGGCGGATATCAAGTGTGCCCTGAGTGAGCACCTCTCTTGCATCGGTTTCGGGTCTCCGTACGATCAGGTTCAATACGCCCTGATCTTTTGGTGACCGGTGAATTTCATCCAAACCCGATTCAAGCTCCTGTGTGCTCAAATGCTTCATCAAGACCCTTTATCCAGAACAATAGTGGGAACAGAGTAAAAACTATTATCGCTGCTCCATCAAGCAGTAATTAAAAACGCTATCACCGGTGACTCAGTGTGAGTGCGGTGTGGTGAGGCGAGCGGTTTTTATTCGCGTTTCAAATGGGTTTTTCGAGAACTTTCCGCATTTCACCAATTTCTTCAAGATGGCGTTTGGAAACGCTGGGGTATTGCAGGTCGAGTTGCTTAAGCGAATCAACGACAATTTCCGCGACCTTCAAACGCATGTAGGGCTTGTCGTCTGCCGGGACGGCATACCATGGAGCCCACGGGCGGGAAGTGGCGCCCAGCGCCTGTTCATAGGCGTGCATGTAGTCTTTCCACAGGCCGCTTTCGGTGACATCGCCAGTTGAAAATTTCCAGTTTTTGCGGCGGTCATCCAGTCGGGATAGAAACCGCTTGCGTTGTTCTTCACGCGAAACATTCAACCAGAATTTCAGGATGATGGTCCCGTTACGCGCCAGATGCTTTTCATGGTCACGAATAGATTCAAAACGTTCCTGCCACAGGTCCTCGAGATCAATTTGACGCGGTAGTTTTTGCGCGCCCAGGTATTCGGGGTGCACCCGCACGACCAGTGTTTCTTCATAGTAGCTGCGGTTAAACACACCGATTCGGCCGCGCTGAGGCAGTCGTTGGGCGGTTCTCCATAGAAAATCGTGGTCCAGTTCCTCGGCACTCGGCTGTTTAAATGAAAACACCTGGCAGCCGGTTGGGTCGATACCGCTCATCACAGCGCGAATCGTGCTGTCTTTGCCCGCCGCGTCCATGGCCTGGAATACCAGCAAGACCGAGTACTTATCCGACGCGTACAAACGACGCTGCAGGTCATCAAGTTCGTCTACCAGTTTATCCAAACGTTTTTTGTAGGCCCGCTTCTCGGTAACACTTTCAACAAAAGTAGGCGCATCGGACTGGCAGAAATCATCATTAAACGGCACAAGACAAGCGTTTTCTATTGCTTTAAACATCAGCAGGGTTTCCAGATGTCAGGGGGGGAAGGGTTCATCCGATCGAGGTTTTTAGCTGGCGCAACCGCGTTGCATTTGATCTCCAACCCCGGAAACGGGATTGGAGACCATTAACACGTTATCGTTTTAATACGGTGTTATTTACAGACCACCGGAGTCTTCGACGATGTCACCGCCTTCATCAACAACGTCTTTAGCCTTGTCTTTAACAGCGTCCATAACGTCTTCAGGAGTCATGTCGCCTGCAGCTTCCATTGCGCCATCTACGGCATCGCTGGCCATATCACCTGCGGCATCCATTGCGTCGGAAGCCATGTCGCTTGCGGCGTCCATTGTATGGCTATGTCCAGCCATGTCACCTGCGGCGTCCATTGTATGGCTATGTCCAGCCATGTCACCTGCGGCGTCCATAGCGCTGTCTGTCGCGTCAGCAGCATCTTCTGCCACGTCGGCGGCTGCTTCAGTGGCGGCCTCTGCCGCTGCCTCGACATTTTCAACAGCATCCGTTGCGTAATTGCTCGCAGCTTCGCTGGTGCTCTCGTCTTTTTTACCGCAGGCGGACAGTGCCACCACCATTACGATTAACATCAGGCCTATTAATTTATTTTTCATGATTTTATGCTCCATTGTGTTCTGGCTCGAAGAGAGTGGATTTTGAAGTAAATCACAACGTTGATTTTCTTGCAAATTTTATAACAGGGCTGCAATGGGGGAAGGAAGGGTACTGCAATGTTTTTTCAGGGCTGGGTTTTAAGCAGTTATTTCATGGGTCAGTTCAAGAAAATTCACTATGAGTAAACGCACCTCGGGGCACGATAATGTGTGCCCCGAGGTGCGTGTGTGCACAGCCGTTTTGCGGCCGTTACTTCTTTACTTGCGGCTTGAAGTGCTGCCCGCGTTCATACCCTTCAAAAACTTGAACAGGTCACTATCGGTCGACAGAACGAGCGTCGTATCTTTAGAAATGATAGAGCTATACGATTGCATGGTTCGGGTGAACTCATAAAACTCCACCGCTTCAGCACTCTGGTTGTAAGCCCTGGCATAGATTTCCGTGGCTTTCGCGTCGGCCAGTCCACGGATTTCTTCAACCTCGCGATAGGCTTCAGACTGGATTTTGTTCAAGTCACGTACCCGGTTGCCCCTGATCCTCGCGGCTTCGCCATTACCTTCAGACAAGAACCGCTCGGCTATTTGCCGACGTTCGCTGATCATGCGGTCATATATTTTGGGACGCACGCTTTGGTTGTAGTTGATGCGTTTGAAACGAATATCCAGCAATTCGATGCCGAAAACCTGTACCTTTTCTGCCGCCGCGGCAAAGATTTCTGCCTCGACCAGTTTGCGCCCTTTATGAATCGGTACGAGCGCGCCCATGTTCTGTTCCTGTTCCGCGCCGGTCAGCAGGGCGTCGCGCAGGGGCACACGGTCTTTGGTTGTGCGGATAATTTCAATCAACTCATGCTTGGCCACCGCGTTCCTCGTCTCGCTGCCCAGGATGTCATCAAGGCGTGACTGGGCGCTGCGTTCATCACGTAAACGCAGGAAATATTGCAGTGGGTCGACGATGCGCCAACGGGCGAACAGGTCAACCGATATATAGAGTTTATCTTTGGTCGGCATGTCGGAAGGACTGCCGTCCCATTCGAGAACCCGTTTGTCGATGGGGTTGACCTCCTGAATGAAGGGGATTTTAACTTTCAGTCCGGCTGAAGTGATGGGTTCACCCACCGGTTTGCCGAACTGCGTAATGATCATCTGTTCGCGTTCATTCACGGTGTAAACAGAACTCATCACGACAAATATCACGATGCCCAAAAAGACCAGGCCGAAGACGTTTTTACCTTTGCTCATGGCTGCTCTCCCTTTTTGCTGTCGAGATTAAGCAGGGGTAATATTCCCTGCGTCTGTTCATCCACGATTATTTTCGATTGCAGTTGCGGCAAAACTTCCTGCATGGTTTCCAGGTACATGCGTCGGCGTGTCACTTCGGGGGCCTTCGTATATTCGGCCAACAACGCGTTAAATCGGCTTGCGTCGCCTTCCGCTTCATTGATTCTTTTAAGCCGGTAACCATCGGCTTCACGAATACGCTGGTCCTTTTCGCCTTCAGCGAGCGGGATAACCCGGTTGTAATCGCGGCGGGCCTCGTTGATCAGTTTTTCCTTTTCCTGCTGGGCCTGGTTAACTTCGTTGAACGATGCCTGGACGGGTTCGGGCGGGTTGATGTTTTTCAGTTGGACCTGGTCGATGCTGATGCCCATTTCATACTTGATGGACAGAACCTGCATTTTTGCCAGTGCCTCTGTTTCGATTTCCTGTCTGCCGATAGTGATGACCTCATCGACGGTGCGGTCGCCAACCACTTCACGCATGACAGATTCGGATACATGGCGCAGCGTACCTCTGGGTTCGCGCACTTCAAACAGGAAACTGGCGGGATCGGAAACGCGGTATTGCACCACCCACTCAACCAGCGCCGAGTTTAAGTCACCGGTAACCATCTCGGTTTCACGTCGTCCATCGGTTGGGCTTTGGAATGGATCTCGGGCACCTGGAGTTGCAAAGCCAAACTCCTGTTTTAACTGCCGTTTAACCGGAACAATGGTTGCAGTGTCCACACCAAACGGAAGTTTGAAATGAAGACCGGGTGGAACATCCTTGACGAACTTTCCAAACCGTTGGATGACGGCAACTGAATCACTGGGTACGGTGTAATAGGCTGTCCATATCGCCAGCAGTACCAAAATGATGGCAGCAAAACTGAATACTCCGCGTTGGCCGCCGCCGCCGGGAACCATCTGCTTCAGGCGCTGCTGCCCTTGTTGGATGAGTTCATCCAGGTCTGGAGGTCCTGCACGGTTTCCCCTGCGACCTGCTGGTCCATTGTTAGTGTCTTGCCATGGCATTGGAATACCCCTTGTGTTGTTGATGCGGTGTTAATCAGGAAACAGTGGAGTTGTTGGCCGGCACGTTTACACCGCGAGCCTAATCCACCGTTCATATTACAAAAGCCATTGTATACCTCTGAATTACACAAATTTGTGAAAACAGAAAAAAAGTTGAAGGCTGGAAATTCTGTCGCTTCGATTTATAGTGGTGGGGCAATGGTAAGTTTCGGCGCGAATTCAAGGGGTGTGTTGATGTTTGGGAAATTCAAAAAGAAGTTTAAGGACGCCTTTCTGGGAGAGTTGTTACACGATTGGGGTACTGTTTTTAGTAGCGAAGGCTTTTTCAGGGAATCCATCGACCTCTCACTTCGCCGTGAAGAAAAGCACCTGGTTTTGTGGTTGACGTACTTGTACACGAGTTCAATCAGTTACAACAAATTCAGCTTTGGCATACCAGTTTGGGATTTGCAGCACTTTACGGAAACACTGAACCGCCGTTATGAAAGGCTCCATGAGATGTCGATGAGTCAGCGATATGGGACAACGTCAAGGCGAGACAAACTGCCTTTTTTTCATGGTCTGTTGTGCAGGGCTATTCATGGCGTCAAGGCCAGCAGGTTGCTCATTGACAATAAAAATCCGGTCAGCGGAAACACCGAATATCGACTGTTTGGCTACATCACCAGAAAATCAGAGATTAAGATTTTAATACAGTCTGATAGCGATATTGCCAATAACAATGCGCATATTATTTCAGGTGAAGGTTTACGTGCGTGTATCTCGTTGCTATTGGAAGATCTGCGGCAGCACTCTCTTTATAAGGATGGCAAGTCCGGTTCCGGTTATGACATCTAGTATCGAGGAGGTTGGTTTGGCGTTAGATTAAAACTGATCACCGGGTCGTAAAACAAACCGGCAACCTGAGCGAGCGCGCAGGTTGCCGGTAAAAAAACGGTCTTATGTGACAGTCGACTTATGTCTGGTCATCTGTCCTTGCGCCTGGCGCGCAGTTTGCAACACTTTTCATACCGTTGTTACAGCCTGACTCTGACGCATAGTTTTGGCTGCTGCCGATGACCTGGCCATTGGTTGAAGTCAGGTTGAACCTGAACTTGCCAGTGGCAGTTTGTTTTTTAACAAACCGGTTTGGGTCCAGGCAATTTTTCTGTACAGAACTGATGCCGTTTGTACAGCTTGCTTTGGTTTTGTAGCCTTCACTGGCCAGAACTGCCTGCCCGTTACCTGCTTTCAGGCGAAAACGGAATTCACCAGCTTTGTCTTTATAACATTCAAATTTACCAGCCATTTGAGCGCTCCTTATTTGTTACGAAGTGATGAGTCACAGTTGTTGGGTGCGTAGCAAAGCTTCGCTGTGACCCGGTTGCGTTGGAGTTAAAGTATCCGTTTGTGTGGTTTAATTCAATAAGAAAAACGGTTACTTATGTTAACAATTGTAAACACGTAATGGTTTTTTACCGTCAGGTAGTTGTTTGAATTTTAAAATACGTAAGCCAGAACCTGTACCAGCAAACCGTGTTGTGCAGAGAAAATGGACCAATTGCGTGTCGCCGTTCGTTTCCGTCTTTTATCCATTCAACTAGAATATACTTAATGACAGGCAGGCAATTACCGCGGAGATTTGTACATGAGTCATACCCTCACGATTAACGGCAAAGAGCATCAGACAGCTGTTGACGGCAATATGCCGTTGCTTTGGTTTTTGCGCGACACGCTGGAGCTTACAGGCACCAAGTATGGGTGCGGAATAGGTATGTGCGGCAGTTGCACCGTGCATCTGGACGGGGAGGCGGTACGTTCTTGCTTAACGACAGTCAGTGAGGCGGACGGCAGGAAAGTCACTACCATAGAAGGCTTGTCCAAAGACGGCAGTCACCCGCTGCAGATTGCCTGGCTCAATAACAATGTTCCGCAGTGCGGCTATTGTCAGGCCGGGCAAATTATGAACGCTGCCGATTTTTTGCTGAAAAATCCAAATCCCAGTGCCAAGGAAATTGATGCCGCGATGGATGGCAATATTTGTCGTTGCGGCACCTATGTCCGCATTCGCAAAGCGATTGCCGATGCTGCCAACCAGACGAAGGGGGTTTGAGATGAGTACCGGACACAAAGACTTGAACGCTTTTAGTCGCAGAGAGTTTCTCAAGGCATCGGGACTGTCTGCCGGTGGTTTAATTATCGGTGTTTCTTTCCCTTTGGGTGTGTTGGGGTCGGCACAGGATAACGGCTTTGAACCCAATGCATTTGTTTACATGGCGCCTAATGGCGATACCACGATCTACTGTGGCCGTTGCGAAATGGGGCAGGGCATCAGCACCGCGCTGCCTGCCGCAGTGGCTGATGAGCTGGAAGCCGACTGGTCCCGAGTCACTGTTTTGCAAGGGGATGCCAATCAAAAGTACGGCCCCCAGGCAACTGGTGGGTCCCGCAGTATTAATGAGATGCTGGAGCCGATGCGAAAAGCGGGTGCCGCGGGCAAGGAAATGCTCGTTGCCGCCGCCGCGCAGCGTTGGAGCCTGCCCGTTGAAAGTTGCTACGCAAAATCGCACGAGGTGTTTAACCGCACTGATGACCGCAGCCTTCCTTTTGGTGATTTGGTTAAATTGGCCGCCGATATTCCGGTACCCGAGGCCCCTGTTCTGAAAACCAGGGATCAGTTCCGCTTAATTGGCAAACCCGTCAAGCGTCATGACCAGCGCGACATGGTGCTCGGTGAACGTGTGTATGGCACTGACAAAAAGTTGCCGGGAATGAAATATGCCGCAATCAAGCACGTCCCGGTGTTGGGTGGTTCGGTTAAATCGGTTGATAAAACTCGCGCCTTGGCCATGCCGGGCGTTGTGGATGTTGTGGTGATACCGCGTTTTGAAAATCCGTACGGGTCCATTGGTGGTGTGGCGGTAGTTGCCGACAATACCTGGACTGCCCAGCAGGCCCTGGACGAACTCAAAATAGAGTTTGAAGCGGGTGAAAACGGTTCATACAACACACAGGCGTACAAGAAAGAATTGGTGCGCCGCGTTGAGACCGACGCAACCCGGGAGTTCGAGAAAGGTTCGTTGGACCAGGCTTTTGACAAGGCTGCAGTGCGGCATAAAGCCACTTACGTCGGCGGGCATCTTTCACATTCGCCGATGGAGCCCATGACCAGCCTGGTGTGGGTGCAAGAGAGCAGTTGTGAAATCTGGGCCTCCACGCAGGATCCGGTCGGTATTCAGAAAACCATCGGCGCCTTCCTGAACAGAAAGCCCGAAGACATCACAGTGCACGTGATGATGGCCGGGGGCGCGTTTGGCCGTAAGTTCAAATGCGATTATGTACAGGAAGCCGCGGCGCTCTCCCTCGCGGTGGGCGCACCGGTGCAGCTGACCTGGTCACGCGAAGAAGATACCCAAACAGGTTATTACCACCCCTGTAGCGCTCAACATATAGAGGCTTCAGTAGACGCCGCAGGCAAGGTGACTGGCTGGCTTCATCGTGCGGCGTTTCCAAGCATTGGTTCAACCTTCAACCCGGCGGTGGTGCAGCCATCGGCTGGTGATTTGGACCTGGTTTCAAAACACCCTTACGGTATTGAAAACATGCGGGTTGAATCTGGGCTGGCAAAAGCGCACACGCGTATTGGTTGGTACCGTGCCGTGTATTCGATTTTTTACGGTTTTGCCATCAACACGTTTACCGATGAACTGGCCCACAAGGCCGGTGTAGACGCACTACAGTTTTTCCGCAATATTTACGATAACAACCAAAACCCGGAGCAGAGCGAACAGGTCAAGCGCAGCCGGGGTGTGCTTGACAAGGCTGCCGAGATGGCAGGCTGGGGCAGGGCAATGCCGGCTAACCATGGCCTGGGAATTGCTGTTCACCACAGTTTTGAGAGTTATGTGGCGATGGTGGTGCATGTTGAAGTCAGCGGCAAGAACATCACGGTTCACCGGGTCGATTGCGCAGTTGATTGCGGCTTGGTTTTAAACCCCGATATTGCCACCGCGCAAATGGAAGGCGCGGTTGTGATGGGTGTGGGTTTGACATTGAACACCGAAATCAGCTTTGAAGACGGCGCGGTGGTTAATTCGAACTTCCATGACTACCCGGTGTTGAGAATCGGCGAAACACCGAGGGAAATCAATGTCAGTTTTATTGGCTTGGATAACCGGCCAACCGGTCTGGGCGAGCCCGGGGTGCCGACCCTGGCGCCAGCGTTGGTCAATGCTATCTTTGCGGCCAGCGGCAAGCGTTATCGCTCATTACCGATCGGTTCTGTCTAAGTTAACGCGGTATTTTGCATGTGATTGTCACGTCCGGTGTTCCGGACGTGACAGCTAACCGCTTTTATTTCTTATGCAGGTAAAAAGAGGCCCGCGTCTGCGGGCCTCTTTTATCAGAACTTGTGTCCGCCCGCGCGTACCCGGTTTGTCGGCAGGAACAGAGGTTTGTCATACCTGTCCGCCAGCATTTCGAGGTTTTCTATCAGGTCAAGTCTTGATATTTGACGACCCATTGCAATGGGTCCCATCGGCATACCCGAAGAGTTGATCAGGGCAATATCCACTTCCGCCAATGTATCGACAACACCTTCCTGAATCAGCTTGGTCGCCTCGTTGATCTGTACGAAGAACGGCCACAGGAAGTTGAATTTGTGAGTGGCTTTGGACAAGTCGATCCTGGGACGTTCGCCATTGACCCACTTGAAGTAACCCTGTCCGGTTTTCTTGCCAAGCGTGCCTGCCTCGACCATCTTCACCAGGTGTGAAGGCGGGCCGTAATCAGCACCCAGTGTTTCCTCATAGTAGCGGGCTGAATTGACCGCAACGTCTACACCAACGTAATCGGTGAGTTCGCATGGACCCATCGCGGCACCCATCATGCGCATGAAGGCATCCAGCGCTTCGGGCTCAATCTCGCCGCGTTCCAGAATTTCACCAATTAGCAGGCCGGGGGCGTGATTAACGCGGTTGGCAATGAAGCCGGGCCGGTCTTTCTTGACGTAAACACCCACTTTTTTCTGTTTCGCCGCAAAAGCCATGCCTATCTGCATCGTCTCGTCCGAGGTTTTATCTGCTTTGATCACCTCAACCAGGCGCATCAGGATGGCCGGGTTAAAGTAATGCAGACCAAGCACCTTTTCGGGCCGATTGGTCGCTTCCGCAATTTCGGAGATACTCATGGTCGAGGTATTGGATGCCAGCAACGCGTGTGGCGGTGCTGCCTTGTCGATATCCGCAAATACCTTTTTCTTGAGATCCATGAATTCAGGAATCGCCTCGATTACCAGGTCGGCATTGCCAACGGCTTCCGCCAGGTCGGTGGTGGTTTTCAGAAGTTTTTCGCGGATGGCGGTGTTGAGTTCGGCGGGAACTTTGCCCTTGCCAACCAACAGGTCGAGACTGGATAAAATCCGGCTCTTGCCAAGCTCGACATACTCTTCCTTGATGTCATAAAGATTAACATTGTAGCCGGCCAGCAGGGCCACTTCGGCGATGCCATGGCCCATGTCACCGGCACCGATCATTGCAACTGTTTTGATGTCGTCTATGTTCATTGCTGGTTCCTCAGTAGTCTTCATTTTCGATAATCATGGCGACACCCTGGCCGCCGCCGCAGCACATGGTTGCGCAGCCGTAACGTCCGCCTTCCTTTTGCAGGATGCGGGCAAGCGTACCAACCAGTCGACCGCCGGTGGCACCCAGTGGGTGACCGATGGCAATGCCGCCGCCTTTGACGTTGACTTTGTCCGGGTCAATGCCGAGCTCTTTAATGGCATACAGTGCAACCACCGCGAACGCTTCGTTAATTTCCCAGTAGTCGATATCGGAGGCTTCGAGGCCAGCCGCTTCAAGCGCCCGCCGTGTGGATGGCACGGGACCGGTACCCATGATGCTGGGTTCGACACCGGCAAAACCGATGGAACGAATGGTGGCCAGCGGCTTGATACCCTTGGCCTTGGCGGTTTCCTTGTCGACCAGCAACAGGGCGCTCGCGCCGGCGTTGAGCGGAGAGGCGTTACCGGGGTGGATAGTGCCGTCTTTTTTGAAAGCAGGCCGTAACTTGGCCATATCTTCAGCGGTTGCGTCGGAACGGATCGACTGATCCTGATCCACAGTTTTGATCGAGCCGTCGGCCTGCCGAACGTCTACCGGCATTATTTCGCCCTCGAAGAAACCTTCCTGCTGTGCCTTGTAGGCCAGTTGGTGTGAGCGTGCGCCCCAAGCGTCCATGTCTTCCCGGGAATAGCCCATTGCCGCGATTTTTTCTGCCGTCAGACCCATGTTCATGGCGGTCATGAAGTCCCAGTGCCGCAACGAAGGGTCACTGAAAAAGCGCAGGTTCAATTCGATTTTGCCGTCACCACCCATTGGGATGCGGCCCATGTGCTCCATACCGCCGCACATGACGACGTCTGCGAACCCCTGGGCAATTTCCATGAAGCCGATCTGAAGAGCGGCAAGGGTTGAGCCGCATTGTTCGTCGACCATCTTGGCTGAAGTACGCTTGTCCATATTGGCAAGCATTGCTGGTGAGCGGCCGCCCAGAGTGAAGTTTTCTCCTACAGCCTGAGCGCAGCCGACGATTAAGTCGTCGATGTCCTTTGGTTCCAGTCCGGCACGGCTGGTTGCTTCGGGCATCAGCTTGGCCAGTAAATCATCGGTGCGCATATTAAACAGCCAGTCGCGCCCGGGATCATTGGGGCGGCAACGGGATTGAGCGGATCGAACGTAACTTGCTATGACGACGTCTCGCATTTTAAATCCTCCTGGTAAGTGTCAATTACAGTGATTAAATTTATCGCAATTCAACCCACTTAGTGGGCCACCTTTGTGACTCGGGACTGACGTTGTTGTGCCCCGTTTCTCGGCTTGAAAATAATGAATATCGGGTGACCGGCGTGACCTGATGTTTCTCTGTGTTACGGATGTGTTTCTAGCAGTAGTGTTTTTGGTGGTGCCAGAATTCATTAAGCCGGTGGCTCCACCTTGTTTTTTTCTTAATTTATATAGTGTGTTGATTTATATGTATAAATACGGCTTCACATGTTCTTTTTCGATGGTGCTTTCAGCGCCCGCTTTCACTTTTGGCAATGGCTGTTTATACGATCTCAAAATTTTAATCGGGAAGTGTTGATGTAAATCAGAGAAACCGGTGATGTAGGTTAGAAAAGTTTTGATGTAGGTCATTTGCACATTTAGGTTTGTAGTCTAAATTAAGACCATCATTTTATCTGTCATGAACCAGGTGAGGAGAAAACAGCCTGAAAGGTTCAGCAGACGATTTTTGAGAGTTCTACTTATAAATTAAAGTTACGAGGAGTAATAACTGTTATGAATTCAAAAAGTTTAGTGATGGCGTGTAGCCTGCTTGCGGGACTATTAATGGCGGCAACAGCCACTGCCAAAAACTCATATTTGAACAGTGTCAATTCGACCTGCAGTACGGACTATAGCTGTGATCTTTGTCATATCGATCCCAGCGGCGGTGGTACGCGCACGGCTGATGGCGAAGCGTTCATTGCTTCCGGTTATGATCCAACCTACTTTTGTGCTGGCACTACGTGCACAGATTCCGATGCCGACGGGTTTGCCACAGAAGGCGGTACCTGCGGACTCGTTGACTGTGATGACAATAATCCAGCCATAAACCCCGGCGCCGCTGAAGTTTGTGATGACGGTATTGATAACGATTGTGACGCATCCATTGATTGTGCTGACGGCGAATGTGCCCTGGCGCTTGTCTGCGGCGGAACCCCGTCAGAGCCTGAAATTTGCAGTGACGGCATCGATAACGATTATGACAACAAGGTTGATTGTGCTGATAAGCGCGACTGTGGCAAAGACCTGTTTTGCCTCATCGATGACGGCGGTGACCCAAGCCCAGGCACGGAAATTTGTGATGATGGCATCGATAACGATAACGATGGCAAAACCGACTGCTCCGACAAAAAAGACTGCGGTAAAGACCCAGCCTGTTAAGATAGTTTAAGTGAAATGCAATGGGCCCGCTGGCAACAGCGGGCCTTTTTTTTACAGCAGTTGATCCGGGTCGGTTAAGCTGATGTTTCAAGTTTCAGGCGGGTGGCGATGTCAGGTATGCGGCATCGGTAAGACGTCTGACACAAGTAGTCGTGCAACATTCAGCCGGACAAGATGTGTACCATGACGATCAAGGTGACAAGTGCAAACGAATTGAAACTGCCGGTCTTATATTCATTCCGGCGTTGCCCCTATGCGATACGCGCAAGGATGGCGCTTGCTTATGCGGGGATCAGCTTTGAGCTGCGCGAAATTGTGCTCAGGCAAAAACCGCCTTCGATGTTAGCGGCATCAGCCAAAGGCACGGTGCCGGTGCTGGTGCTTCCGGATGGCCGGGTTATTGATGAAAGCTTTGCAATCATGAACTGGGCTCTTGATCAAAACGACCCGCGCCAGTGGCGTAGGGAAAGCCTGGCAGAAAAGACATCGACACTGGTTAAGGAAAACGATTTTGGCTTCAAGACGCACCTTGACCACTACAAGTACGCAGATCGATTTCCTGAGCGATCGTCATTGCATTATCGTTCCGAAGCGGAGGAGTTCTTGCAGAAACTGGAGCACAACCTTGGACGGCACCGCTTTCTACTAAATGATCAGTTGACGCTTGCCGATGCGGCGATTTTTCCATTTGTACGTCAGTTTGCCTTCGTGGACAAACCCTGGTTTGACAAATCTTGCTATCATGAAACCTGTCGCTGGCTCGGTTGCTTTCTCGAATCAAGCCTGTTTTCAGGCGTGATGGGTAAATATGCCGCGTGGCGTGAAGGCGATCCGGTAATACTGGTTTCAGAGCGCTGACATGAAAGGTACAGGGCGAACGCTATGAAAATAAAAGCAATTTATGTGTTCAGGTTAAGTACAATGTTTTTTTCTCGAATACAGGGTTTTAAACACCTGCGTTATGTTTGAATGTTGAAGCCAATAGACTTATGAGTTGTTGTTTACACATCTTATAAGTGGGATAAAGTACACAAGTGCGGGGTCGGTTAAAAAATGAGCAAAATAAAAATAGGAATACTGGAAGATGACGAGGACCAATCCGCTCTTCTGGCTTTATGGCTGCAGGAAGCGGGCTACGGTGTTGAAGTCTATGCCGAAGGTACCGGGTTCATCCGTGCGTTACAGACCTCCGGCTTTGACCTGGTTTTGCTGGATTGGAATTTGCCCGAAATGAGCGGGCTTGAAGTGCTGCAGTGGCTGCGCCGTAATGTGCACACACATATCCCGGCAATTTTCCTGACCACCAGGACAGAAGAGAAGCACATTGTGTCGGCACTGGAGGCGGGCGCAGATGACTACGTGACCAAACCGGCCCGTCCACACGAGTTGATCGCACGCATTGGTGCACTGGCAAGGCGCAGCGGTCTGATGGAAGACGAATCCGACTCCCTTGAAGTAGGTGAGTTTATTCTGGATCGAAAACAGCGCAAGGTTTTGAAAGGCGATGAGTCCATTTCTCTTACTCTGCGTGAATTTGATCTGGCCTGGGTTCTGTTCGCCAATCTCGCCAAGATTCTTTCTCGTGACTACTTGTTGCGTAACGTGTGGAATCTCGGTAATGCCGTCAATACAAGAACAGTCGATACACATATTAGTAAAGTCCGTACCAAGCTGGGCTTGAGACCGGAAAATGGGTGGCAGTTATCGTCGGTATACCATTATGGTTATCGTCTGGAATGCCTGACAACTGAAGAATAAGGTGAAGTATGTCTGACAAAAACAAAGACACAGAAAAAACGAACCCGGAAAGCGGCAACGTAGAGCAGATACGCGAAATTCTGTTTGGCGGCCACATCAGGGCATTTGACGAACGCTTTGAGTTGGTTGAGTCACGCCTTTCCAGAGAAAGCGCGACACTGCAAAAGAACATTGAAAAACGTCTGGCTGAGCTCGATAGAATGCTCGCTGAGGTCCGTGAAAATGCGAGCGATCAACTTGGTGCCGAAAGCAACAATCGGGATATTGCCCTGAACAAAATTGAGTTGGCGATTGCGTCTACGCGAATGGATGCGGAGAACCAGATGGCGCAATTGCAGGATAATTTCAATTCGGAAATCAAGGCTACGAGGTCAGAGCTCAACGCGGTGCATAAAGAGCTTTCCAAAGCACTGGAGAAGGCAGATAAAGCCCAGGACAAGCGGTCTGAAAAGCTGGAGTTTGACAAGGTTGATCGTAAGGAGCTTGCGAAGTTTCTGAGTGATATGGCGCAGAAAATTCAGCCTGACAAAAATAAACAGGGTTAAACGGGTCATTAAAACAATGCCCAGAGCCTGCGAGTGACAACCTCAAAATCACCCAAAGTAACCCTGCCTGATGATATGCAGCGTCTTCGGGATATTGTGCTCGGGGATGAAAAACAGCGGTTACACGATCTGGAACAGCGGGTGGCCGATTTTGAATCGCGCACCGATGACGTGGCAGAGGTGCTGCCAACGGCAATGAGCCATCTGATCGCGGACCCCAGCAACCGGTCGGATTTTGAAAGACCCATCGTCAGCACCATCCGCAGCGCGATTAAGCGCGATACCGAATCGTTTGCCGAAGCTCTTTTCCCCGTCATTGGTCCCGCCATCAGGCGTGCGGTTGCAGACGCGCTCAAGGGCTTGGTCCAGCGTATCAATGTTGCTCTGGAAAACAGTTTCACTATCAAGGGTTTAAAGTGGCGTTTGGAAGCGGCGAAAACTGGTGTGCCGTTTGCTCAAGTTATTCTGCGTCATACGATGCGGTACGCTGTTCAGGAAGTGTTTTTAATCCAGCGTGACTCCGGTTTGATACTGGCTAGCGCCCATCGGGATGAGTCGTTGGCGTTGGATGAAGACGCCGTGGCCGCGATGCTGACGGCGATCCAATCTTTTATTCAGGATTCATTTGGTCTGACGGGTGATGAACGGCTGAGTTCAGCTGAGCTTGGCGGTCGAACGCTGTGGGTTATCACCGGACCATCAGCGGCAATGGCCTGTGTGATTTCCGGCACCCCGCCGCAGATACTGCGTGCAGAACTCATGAATGTTCTTGAGAAAATTCACGCGCGTTTCGGTAACCGTCTTGGTGGTAGCCCTGAGCTTGTCGAAACCGATGAAAAAATGCAGAGCCTTATGGATCAGGCGCTTTTTGAAGAGGTTGATGACAGTACAAAAGAACCTTCATCAAGGTCCAGGCTGATGTGGATAGCGGGTGCGGTGTTGCTGGTACTCTACTTGGTGTTTTCCGTGGTTAATGTCTGGCGTGATCAACAGTTTACCAACGAGGTTACGGACTTGTTTGGTGCGCAGCCAGGCTATGTGATTACATCTGCTGAAATGGATGATGGCGTGCTGAATATCAAAGGCTTGCGTGACCCTGAATCATTACCGCCAAACGAGTTGCTGGAACGTCAACAGATCGCTGTTGAGCGGGTCAGCACAACCTTTAGCCCTTACCAGTCGCTGGATAGCCATGTGGTCAGCGCCCGGCTTGCGCGGCGCTATGATATCAAAACACCGTCTTTATTGAGTCTGGATGGTGATGAATTAATTGTCAGTGGACAGCTTAGTGCGAACCAACTTGCCGACCTGCAGGCCTTGCCGAAATTTCACACACTTATCCGGCGTATAAACATCCAGGACGTTCAGTTGGCGTCGGCTGAAGCTTCTACTATTTTCCGGACAGCCTTGCAGGCACCCGATTCGATCAAATTTCAAACGGTTGGTAAGCGGATGGAAGTGTCTGGCGAAGCCAATGCGGAATGGTACAGCGCAGCACGCCAAACTGCTGTCGTGGTGCCGGGTTGGCAGCTCGATTATGCGCCAATGGTTGAAAACCTGTCCAGTCAACTCGAACAGCTTATTGAATCTCTAAATGGCAGTGAGTTTCAATTCAGCACGGGCACGCATTTGACCCCTGAAGCAATTCCTATGCTGGATGTAAAAGTTGCCGAGTTAACCCGCGCTCAAAGTTTTGCCGCAGCCCTGGGTGTTGATTTGACCGTTGTGTTGGAAGGTTTCGCTGATGGAGTTGGTGGCGTGGACAAAAACATCGAAATTTCCAAAAACCGCAGCCGCTATGTGTATGACATGTTCATCGCAAGAGGCGCGAGTACGCATGCCATCACTCAAACGGTCAGTAAGTGGGACCCCATGAATAAGAATAAAAGAGACCGCAAAGTTAAATTGACGGTCAAGCGGGGAGAGGGTTAATGAATAAATACAAAATTTGTCTTGTAGGTGCTTTTTCCGTCGGCAAGTCGAGCCTTGTCCGGCGATTTGTCCACGAGGTGTTTGACGATCGCTATACCACGACCCTTGGTGTGAAAATTGAAACCAAAGAAGTCGAATTAAATGGTGACCGGGTAAAACTGGTCGTTTGGGATATGGAAGGGGCTGATGGCGCTGACCAGGAAGCTGACCTGGTGACGTCAAGAATGGAGGCTTATCTCCAGAAGGTCGACGGTGTACTGCTGGTCGCGGACGGTACACGCGCAGGCACTTTCAACACGGCGCTGCGACTCAATAAGTGGCTGGCTGAGAACAGGACCAGTGTTCCCGTGGTCTTGTTGCTAAATAAGGCAGACCTTGTAAATGAATGGCAGATAACCCCGCAGCAAGTTGAGGATATTTCCGCATCGTTACATTGTTTTACCACGAGCGCCTTGTCTGGGGAGAATGTAGAGCGTACGTTTAAGCACCTTGCCCAAATTTTAAGCGGAAATGAATGAGCGACCGACAGTATCAGCCAACAAAGTTAGAACACGAGGTGTTGAAAAATGCCCGCTATATGAAGTTGACTGTCGACCAGCGTGGTTTTGTTACTCATGTGGAAACTCCCGGTATTGAGTGGCAAATTGAGGGTCTAAAAACCGACCAGCAGCTTCCCGATGTTTTGCAAGCCATTGTTGATGTTTGTGATATTGCACCCGAACCCCATTTATTTTCCTACGTTCAACTCGCGGATGACCTGAGCGTTGATGTTTATGTCCTTGTTCATGAGTCGAGCTATCAGGTCGTTCTCCAGGATGTCAGTAAAGGCCATGATAATGCCCACAAATATCAACAAAAAGCGCATGAAATCAGTCTTTTGCTGGAGCGCCAGGCGGAGTTAAACCGGCTGCTTGAAGAGAAGCGAGCGGAGGCGGAGGAAGCCAGCAAGGCAAAAAGTCGTTTTATCGCAATGATGTCGCATGAGTTCCGCTCACCTATTTCATCCATCATGGCGCATGCCGAAGCCTTGCGCAGCACCCACAGTAACGCGCGTGAGCCCGCAGCTATCCATCGCGCATCATGGTATCTGCTCACGCTGATTGAAAACTTGCTGGAGCAAGCCAAGGTGGACCAGCAGGATAGAAAACTTGACTTCTCCAGCGTGGAAACCTCAGCTTTGCTCGATGACATGAAACAGTTGTTCAGCATCCAGGCGAGTTCCAAAGGGCTGTCTTTTGATGTCGAGTATTCTTCTGATGGTGAAGGTTTTGTGTGGGGCGATGAGCTGCGTTTACGTCAAGTGTTGGTTAACCTGCTCAGCAATGCCATGCGTTACACACGCGAAGGTTCAATAAAGCTGGCATGTGTATGCCGGGGCGATGCTGTCGAATTTTCTGTGACCGATACCGGGCGGGGCATTGAAGAAGCTGATATCGAAAGCATTTTTCAGCCGTTCAAACGCGTTAACCCGGGCGGGGAAGGTGGTGCCGGACTCGGATTGACCATCAGCCGTCAGTTGATCACCGCAATGAACGGGACGCTCAGCGTGACCAGCCGTATCAACCAAGGCAGTACCTTCAGTTTTAGTTTGCCCATCCCCGAGGAACACCAACGCAAACCTGTTGAAAGCCTTAAAGGCTTAAATGTGCTGGTGGTTGAGGACGATGTTGATATCAGGGATATGTATTGTATTTGGCTGGAGGATTGGGGCGCCGCCGTGCGGACGGCCTCGGGTGTTGAACAAGCCATGGAGGCGTTTGTGGCAGAACCTTCCCGTCTCGTCATGACAGACCTGTTTCTGGAAGACGGCAATGGTGCTGAGTTACTGGCTAAGTTACGCGAAATTGAGCCGCATTTGGCCACTGTGCTGTGCTCTGCTTCGGACTCTATGCAGTCCTATTTTGCTGGCGACAGTAACCTGGTCGATGCATTTCTTGCGAAACCAGTCAATGCAGCGCGCTTGGAAAAAACTCTGAAAACCGCAGTCCAATTGGCGAAGCAACATTGAACCTTTCACCGCGCGGACAGCAGTTAATCGCTCTGCAGCAAATAAAATATCTACAGTCTTTGCCTGAAAAAAAGGCGCGTCTTGAGCTTTATCTGGCGGGTGTGCGGCAACATGGATGGACGCCGGAATCATTTAATGAGTTCAAGCTTGAAATTCATCGCCTGACTGGCTCAGCCGGCAGTTATGGTCTGGTGTCTTTGGGTAGCGTTGCGCAAAAACTTGATGTGATGCTGGCAGACAGCAAGAACTCAAAAGTGCAAACAGCAGATTTCACGGCAGAATTTTTGTGCGGGATGGACGACCTGTTTCAGGAACTGGACGAGGTGCTCGGCAGTTTGCCTGAACTGATTAAAAGGTTGAAGGACCTGCAATTATCCGTATAACGGGGTAAATGTTCGCGCTCAGTTATTAATATTGAAGGTGCCGGTTTCCGCAACTTTTAGTGATGGAAACGGCCCGCCAACATCAAGCTTCGCTTTAAATTCGTATTCAAGTTGTGCGTTTTTGTTCTGCACCATTGTGGTTATAAATCGCACTCCTCTCAATAAGTTAGCGCTTGCAGACAGAGTGATGTTCTGCTCGCCGTAGCCTTCTACTGGCGGATATCCCTTACCAACGCCCTTTACCAGTTCATGCCCCTGCAATGATATTGAATATACAACGCCTTCCAGTTTCATTGGTTGAGGGTTGGGGTTGATGACACGCAGTCCTATCTCGAAAGTAGGTATCGCGCCGCTACCGGGCACTGCCCGGAAAGAACTCATTACAACGGTAGGCTTTTCGTAGTCCGGATCCAGTGTGGCGCAGGCGCTGAGCATTAAACACAGCAGCAAAGAAATTGTAATCTTGTTCATGGTTTTGGTTTTCAATGCGGTTTTCCTGATGGCGTCTCGTATATATTTTAATACCAGTCTACCTATATTCCAGGGATTCACCTAACCACCGGACAAATCGCTGTTTATCACGGGCTGACTTTGAGAAGATGTTAGCAAACATCGGTACGCAGTGGACCGGAGCGTTTTGGGCGCCACGGGTTGCCCGACAATCAAAATGATTTTAGGAGAATAAAAATGGCCTGGGTATTTTTAGCGATTGCTGGGTTGTTTGAGATTGGCTGGGCTGTCGGTCTCAAGTACTCGGATGGGTTCAGCAAACCTTTTGTTTCAACGCTGACCGTTATGGCGATGGTGGCGAGCGTATGGCTGTTGTCACTGGCGATGAAGACGATTCCTGTCGGCACAGCCTACGCCGTTTGGACGGGTATAGGCGCTGTGGGTGTAGCTATCCTTGGTATGGTTTTGTTCGGCGAATCACGCGAGGTGTTGCGGGTCATCTGTCTGTTTTTGATTATTGCCGGGATCATCGGTTTGAAACTGGTGTCCTGATAAAGTCATTGCCTCGCGCAGAGGGGTCCGATCGTTTTGTAATGTGAAATGAGCGCTGAATTCGTTTATGTGCAACCTGAAGTCCGGTATTATCCACCACGAACAAAGACAGATATTTTCAGGGCCGTAGGCTGAAGAAAGGAAGTGAGAAACATCGATGGGAAATAGAGCAGTACTTTTAACCAACCTGGGTTCGCCTGATCAACCGGATGTTCCATCGGTAAGAAAATATCTGAACCAGTTTTTGATGGATCCCTATGTAATCCAGTTACCGTGGATATTGCGGCGCCTGATTGTCGGGTTGTTTGTGTTGCCGTTTCGGCCCAAGGCATCTGCCCACGCGTACCAGAGTGTTTGGTGGGAAGATGGTTCTCCATTGATCGTTTTATCAATGCGTCTGCTGGAGGCGGTCAGAAAAAAAACTGATGTGCCGGTGGATATCGCCATGCGCTATGGCAGTCCCGCAATCGAAACGAAAATACTGGAACTGGCAAAACACGAGGGTATTGAGGAAATACTGCTGATTCCGTTGTACCCGCATTATGCCGACAGCACGATAAAAACCACTGTTGAAGAAGCAAAAAGCGTCATCGCGCGGCATAAACTAAACGTGAAACTTGTCGTGCTGCAGCCTTTTTACCAGGAGCAGGATTATATCGATTCGCTGGTGGCCAGCACGGCACCCTGGAT
>UPTN01000210.1_pt1 | contig 32490 bp, 29 predicted proteins | sample 2160111 | NCBI WGS metagenome assembly UPTN01 (sample SAMN06265058, study PRJEB28932) | marine metagenome | isolation source: Columbia River Estuary | place: USA:Columbia River Estuary, USA | collected 2014-05-05
CAGCACACCGGCCACGACGGCGAAGTACGCAAACTCGCTACCCCAGCGATGTGACTCCGCAACTACTTCGATAATGGCGTCTTTGGAGTAGAAACCGGCAAAGAACGGGAAACCCACCAGAGCCAGAGTACCCAACCATGCGGTAATCCATGTGACCGGCATATACTTTCTCAAGCCGCCCATGTAGCGCATGTCCTGTTCGTGGTGCATGGCAATAATGACCGAGCCAGCACCCAGGAATAACAACGCTTTGAAAAATGCGTGTGTCATCAAGTGGAAAATGGCAGCTGAGTAAGCCGAAACACCCAGCGCAACGGTCATGTAACCCAATTGCGACAAGGTTGAATAAGCAATGACACGTTTGACGTCATTCTGCACGATACCGATAAGACCCATAGACAGCGCGGTGAACGCACCGATCAGCATCACAAAGCTCAGTGCCACTTCACTTAACTCAAACAGAGGCGACATACGGGCGACCATGAAAATACCCGCCGTTACCATTGTGGCCGCGTGAATTAAAGCGGAAATGGGTGTTGGGCCTTCCATCGAATCGGGTAACCACACATGCAAGGGAGCTTGCGCCGATTTACCCATGGCGCCAATAAACAGACAAATGCAGATGAAGGTCAGCATGTCCCATTCCATACCGCCCGGCACCAACATGGTTTTGCCAATAGCGCTACTGGCCTGACCAAAGACTTCGGTGTAATCCAGTGTTCCAAAAGTTAACAAAACGGCAGCGATACCCAGCAGGAAGCCGAAGTCGCCCACGCGGTTAACAAGGAATGCCTTGAGGTTGGCTTTAATGGCCGACTCTTTATTGAACCAAAAACCGATCAACAGGTAAGACACGACACCCACTGCTTCCCAGCCAAAGAACAGCTGCATGAAGTTGTTGGACATAACCAACATCAACATTGAAAACGTGAACAACGCGATATAACTGAAGAAGCGCTGGTAGCCCGGATCCTCACGCATATAACCAATCGTATAGATATGCACCATCAATGACACAAAGGTCACGACGCACATCATCAGAGTGGTCAGGTGATCAATCAGGAAACCGACCTGGAAGCGCACTCCATCGGCCACCATCCAGGTGTAGACACTGATATTGACCGTGTCCAATGTACCGTTGATTTGTTGTAAAAGAATCCATGCCGATAAGGCAAAAGAAAGCCCTACCCCAAGAATTGTGACAGTATGTGAGCCCACTCGACCGACCTGGTTGCGGAAAATTCCGGCCAGAATCGCGCCACCCAATGGCAGCAGCGGAATCAGCAACAGGGTGGTTTGCAACGACATGTTCATCCTTTCAGATCATCCAGTTCGGCAACATTAATAGTCTGACGGTTACGGAAAAGCACGACCAGAATGGCGAGACCGATTCCCGCCTCAGCCGCCGCGACCGTCAGTATAAAGAATACAAATATCTGTCCATCTAGATTGCCCAGAAAGCGTGAAAATGCCACAAAATTCATATTAACCGAGAGCAGCATCAGCTCAATACACATCAATAAAATGATGATGTTCTTACGGTTAATGAATATTCCGGCAACGCTGAGGCTAAACAGTATTGCGCCCAAAGTCAGAAAATGTGCAAGTGTCAGCATGGTAATTCCTCAAACTCCCCGCGGTTTTTCTGATTTCATTTTGACCAGCCTGACACTTTCGTCGCGGCGGGCCCTAACCTGTTCGGATGGATTCTGGTGTTTCACACCAGGCCTTGTCCTCAGTGTTAACGCGACGGCAGCAATGATGGCTACCAGCAAAATGACGCCCGCCACTTCAAACGGCAACAGGTAGTTGGTGTACAACAACTCGCCCAGTTCACGTGTGTTGCTGTATTCGGCAGAGTTGGCTGCCGGCACCGGGAACATTTCGACCCCGAAACGGCCCTTGCTCCACAACACCATCATCAACTCAACCGCCATCGCAACTGCTACTAATAAAGCAACCGGAAGGTAGCGGATAAACCCTTCCTTGAGCGGTACAAGGTTGATGTCAAGCATCATCACGACAAACAGGAATAGCACCATCACCGCGCCGACATAAACAACCAGCAATATGATGGCCAGGAACTCTGCTTCCAAAAGCATCCAGATTGCCGAGGCACTGAAGAATGTAAGCACCAGGAATAATACGGCGTAAACGGGGTTACGCACCGTTACAACCGACACGGCTGCAAACAACATTACCAGTGAAAAAAAGTAAAATACCAGTTCCTGGACAATCATCGGTATGCCGCATCCTTGTTACGATTTTCAGCAATTTCTGTCTCGAAACGGTCACCAATCGCAAGGAGTTTTTCCTTCGTCATGATGCCTTCCTCACGAGTTTCGAAGTGATACTCGAGAATGCCGGTTTCAACAATAGAATCAACCGGACAGGACTCTTCACAAAAACCGCAGAAAATACATTTAAATAAATCGATGTCATAGCGCGTGGTACGGCGACTGCCGTCATCACGCTGCGTGGATTCGATGGTGATCGCCAATGCCGGACAGACAGCCTCACACAATTTGCAGGCAATGCAGCGTTCTTCACCATTCGGATAACGCCGTAATGCATGCAGACCACGGAAACGGACCGACTTGGGGGTCTTTTCTTCCGGATAATTAATGGTGATACCCGGACGAAAGAAATGATGGAATGTGAGGCCCAGGCCTTTCAGCAATTCGAGCAACAACAGACTTCGTAAATATTCGCTCACACGTTTCATCGTTAGCTACCCTTTACCACGATTCCGAGAACAGTCATCAGGGCGGCAATCATCACCCAGACTAACGTTATAGGAATTAATACTTTCCAACCCAGACGCATGATCTGATCGTATCGATAACGGGGGAATGTCGCCCGGTACCACAAAAACATAAACATAAAGACGACGGTCTTGGCCAGGAACCACAATATGCTGCCCTCTGCCAGGAACGTATCACCCAAAACCGGCACGCCTTCAAACGGCGACAACCAACCACCGGCGAACAGGATAGCGGTCAACGAGGATATCAAAATCATGTTGGCGTATTCGGCCAGGAAGAAAACCGCAAACGCGGCGCCGGAATACTCTACGTGGAAACCCGCCACGATTTCTGACTCACCCTCGGAAACGTCAAACGGTGCGCGGTTGGTCTCTGCAAGGCCGGCGATCATGTAAATGACAAACAACGGCGCCAGCGGCAACCAGTACCAGTCAAATATGCCGCCCTGCTGGGCCATAACAATATCTTTAAGATTTAGCGAACCTGCCAGAATCAGTACACCCACCAACGCAAATCCCATGGCAATTTCGTACGAAACAGCCTGTGCCGCGGCACGCATGGAACCCAGGAAAGCGTATTTGGAGTTGGATGCCCAACCCGCAATGATAATGCCGTACACGCTCAATGAAGTCAGAGCCAACACGTACAACAGACCGGCATCAATATCTGCCAGCACCAGGAAATCGTTAAACGGTATAACCGCCCACGCTGCCAGCGCTGGTGCCAGGGAAATAATCGGCGCCAGCAGGAACAGGAAACGATTGGCGTTGGTCGGCACAATCATTTCTTTAAGCAGCAACTTGAATACATCGGCAAACGGCTGAATGATACCGAATGGACCCACTCGGTTTGGACCCACACGAAGCTGCATGGAGCCAATGACCTTACGCTCAAAATACGTATACAGAGAGACCGTTGTAATAATAGGTGCGGCGATCAGTACGATCTTGAGCAGCGTCCAAATCAAATATTGGGACTGCAGCCAGTTGAAGGCTGTTAATGCTAGTTCCAGTAGTTCCGACATCACACAACCTCCACGCTTATGGGTCCGAAACTGTCACCCAGTGCACTGCCGGCATTGGTACCACTTTTCACCCAAACCGCACCAGCAGGCAATTCACCGCAGATGCGCAACGGTAGTGTTACCAGTGCGTTGCCCTGGCTGACCTTAAGCTCACGCCCGTCAACAAGACCCTTGCTGCCAGCGTCTTCGGGCGCCATGCCCACAAAACCTGTATCTGCTTGCACCGTCTTCTGCAGATATTCAGAACGTCGGCAAAGTCCGTCAACCGAATAAATGGCTACGTCGCCGACCCGATAAAGGTCTGCGTCTGCTTTAGAGACGGTTAGCTCAACTTCACTTGCCGAGTAGCTGGCATCGTTGAAGGCCGCTGTCATTTCTGCGCGGATGGAAGCAAGATCGACCTGGTCAAAACCATCCAGTTCGAGTGCCGCACCAAGCCGCCGCAGGATTTTCCAACCCGGTCGCGACTGCCCTGCTGATTTAACTGCCTGCTCAACCGAGAATGACTGACCATCAAGGGTGTAGAAAAGTCCCTCAGACTCAGCCAGTGGTGCCAATGGCAAGATCACATCTGCGGTGGCTTTTAAACCTTCGCTGGCGAAGCTTGATACGGCAACAACCGTGTCTGCATCCGTCAGTGTTTGCATGGCCATCGCAGGATTGGCCAGGTCAAATTCCGGTTCGATATCCCACAAGAGATAGCCTTTGGCCGGTTTGGCCAGCATTTCCCGTGCGTTAAGTCCTTGATCGGTCTCGCTGCCGGCAACTCCCTGCCCCGGTAACGCACCCGCCATCGCGGCGCCTGTGCTGTTGCCACCATGCGGGATGGCGTTCAATGCCGCGCCCGTTGCTGCAGCAATCCAGGCTGACAACTGGCGTAACCAGGAAGCCTGTGTATGTGCCATGGCCGCCTGCCCCAGAATCAGCATCTTGCTGCCTTCACCATTGAGCATTTCAGCCATCGCGGTATGTGCTTCACCGACATCAACGCCAGTAGAACCGGCCTGCAGATTGTCAGGCAGTGCTTTACCAGTCACATTGGCAACGGCTTTGGCCAGTGCGGCCAACTCTGCCACCATGTTCTGCGGGGCAGTAATAATTTTATTGTTCAGGCTGAAGTGAAAATTCCAATCAACCGGATTCAATGCAGCAACCTGTGCACCGTTGCGCCAGGCCTTGCGAACCCGTTGACCCAGTATGGGTGCTTCATGCCGTACATTGCTGCCAACCAGCAGAATGGTTCCGGCTTCATCAATAGCCGCCATCGGCGTCTGGAAAGCAACCGGATTGCGGCGTGCTTTATCGTCGCTGAAATCCTGCTCCCTGAGGCGGAAATCAATATTTGGGGAATCAAGTCCGCGGGTAATACGTTGTGCCAGAAAATACTCTTCCGTAGCTGCGCTCGCCGACATCAATACATTCAAGCTGGCGCCGCCGTGGGCCGTCACTGTTGCCCGTAGAGCATCGGTAGCGGCACGTAACCCATCTTCCCAGGAAACGTTTTGCCACTGGCCATCCACTTTAACCATGGGTTCCAGAACCCTGTCATCAGAGTTGAGGCCAAAATGAGCATATCGGTCGCGATCTGACAACCAGGTTTCGTTGGCGGATTCGCAATCTCTCGGTACCGCGCGCATAACGTTTCCACGCCGCGTGTGATACCAGAGGTTTGAACCAACACCATCGTGCGCCGCCATTGACGGCCGCGCGGTTAATTCCCATGCGCGAGCAGAGAAGCGGAACGGCTTGTTGGTCAGTGCGCCCACCGGGCACAAATCAATGACATTACCGGATAGTTCAGAGTCAACACCCTGCGCGAGGCTGGTGCCAATTTCTGAGCGGTCACCGCGCCCGAACATTCCGAGCTCATTGGTGCCGGCAATTTCATCCAGAAAACGTACACAACGCGTACATTGAATACAACGGGTCAGATCAGTCTGAACCAACGACCCGATGTTGTGATCTTTGACGACCCGTTTACGCTCGGTAAAGCGCGAAACGGAGCGGCCATAACCCATGGCAAGATCCTGTAACTCACATTCGCCGCCCTGGTCACATATAGGACAATCCAGCGGGTGATTGATGAGCAGAAACTCCATCACACCATGCTGTGCGTCAATGGCACGGCGGGATTGTGTGAAGACCTTCATGCCTTCCATCACTGGCGTGGCACATGCCGGCATTGGTTTGGGCGATTTTTCAATATCAACCAGACACATGCGGCAGTTGGCTGCGATGCTTAATTTGCTGTGATAGCAAAAACGGGGAATGCTGATTCCAGCCTTATCCGTCGCTTCGATAATCATCGAACCCTTGGTCACTTCCATGGGCTGGCCGTCAACTTCTATATTGACGGTCTCAATTAGTTTTTCCGGCTGCGTGCTCATGCAGCTTTCCCCTCTTGGTCGTCGACCATGGAACGGCCGTGCTCAACGTAATATTCAAATTCATGCCAGAACTGGCGCAGGAAACCCTGCACTGGCCAGGCGGCGGCTTCACCAAACGCGCAAATGGTGTGACCTTCGATTTGTCCCGCTGCCGAACGCAGCAGTTCCAAATCTTCCGGCTTGCCACCACCGTCAACGATTCTTTGCAGTACGCGGTGCATCCAGCCCGTGCCTTCACGACAAGGTGTGCACTGCCCGCATGATTCCATGTGATAGAAACGTGCAATACGTGTACACGCCTTAACCATGCAAGTTTTCTCATCCATGACAATCACGGCACCGGAACCCAGACCCGAACCGGCTTTAGCAAGCGCGTCGTAATCCATCGTGACATCCATCATCACATCCGCCGGCAATACCGGCATCGATGAACCACCCGGGATCACACCTTTGAGTTTGTTGCCATCACGCACACCACCGGCCATCTCCAGTAACTCACTGAAAGGTGTGCCGAGGGGAACCTCAAAGTTACCCGGTTTATTGACGTGCCCGGAAACAGAAAAGACCTTGGGTCCACCGTTGTTGGGCTTGCCTATATTAAGGAACCACTCACTGCCGTTGCGCATGATATGCGGAACCGAAGCCAGTGTTTCAGTGTTGTTAATGGTGCTGGGTTTACCGTACAGGCCAAAGTTGGCAGGAAACGGCGGTTTGAAGCGGGGCTGGCCTTTTTTGCCTTCCAGTGACTCCATCAAAGCCGTTTCTTCACCGCAGATATAAGCACCGGCACCAAGGGCGCCGTAGATATCCATGTCAACGCCGCTATCCATCAAGTCGTTGCCCAGTAAACCTGCTGCGTAGGCTTCTTTCAGGGCGGCTTCAAAACGCTCATAGGGTTCGTGGTGGAACTCACCACGCAGGTAGTTATAGCCAACCGTAGCGCCCATGGCGTAACCGGCAATGGCCATACCTTCAATCACAGAATGAGGGTTGTATCGCAATATGTCACGATCGTGACAAGTGCCGGGCTCGGACTCGTCCGAGTTGCACAAAATATACTTTTGACCAGGTGCTGAGCGCGGCATAAAACTCCACTTCAGACCCGTTGGGAAACCGGCCCCACCGCGACCGCGCAAAGCCGAAGCCTTGACGATTTCGATAATCTCAGCGGGGTCTGTCTTTTCGGTCAATATTTTTTTCCAGGCTTGATAACCGCCAATGGCCAGATAAGCTTCCATCGACCATGGCTGTTCAGCATCAAGCGTGGTGAATACGACGTTGTGTCCAGCCATCAGTCCAGTCCATCCAGAATTTTGTCGAGTGAATCGGCATCGAGGTTTTCATGATAATGACCATCGACCACCATCATCGGCGCCCCGCAGCATGCGGCGAGACATTCTTCCTCAACCACCAGCGTGATACGTTGATCATCAGTGGTTTCGCCGAGCTTGATACCAAGCTTCTTCTCTACGTGTGCAACAAGGTCTTCCGCACCATTGAGCCAGCAGGAAATATTTGTGCAAATATTAACCTTGTGCTTGCCGACTGGCTTCTGGTCGATCATTGAGTAAAAGCTGGCGACCTCATAGGCCCAGACTGGCGGCAATTCCAGATAATCTGCAACTGCTTCAATCATGTCTTTGCTCACCCAACCGCCGTTCTGGTTCTGCGCGGCGATTAACGCCTGTATCAGAGCTGAACGCTTATTTTCCGGTGGGAACTTATCTACCCATTGATCTATCGTTGCCCGGGTACCTTCATCAAGAAGGTCCTTTTTACCGGCGATAAAATCGGCTTTATGACTCATTAGCGGTCTACCTCACCAAATACAATATCAAGGGTGCCGATGAGTGCGACTACATCTGGCAACATGTGCCCCTTGGCCAGTTCTCTAAGGGTAGAAAGATGCACGAAACCGGGCGCCCTCATGTGAACACGAAACGGCTTGTTGGCACCATCTGAGACGATATAGCAGCCAAACTCACCCTTGGGCGCTTCGACCGCAGCGTAGGTTTCACCCTTAGGCACGCTGTAACCTTCTGTAAACAATTTGAAATGATGGATCAGGGCTTCCATATCGTCCTTCATTTCTTCGCGTGTCGGCGGTATAACCTTGAAATTCTTCGACATGACACTACCCGGATTTGCCCGCAGCCAATCAACACACTGCAGGATTATGCGGGCGGACTGGCGTAACTCCTCGATACGAACCAGATACCGGTCATAACAATCACCATTTACACCGACAGGAATATCAAAATCCATCTCGTGGTACATGGCGTAGGGTTGTTTCTTGCGCAGATCCCATTCGACACCGGAACCACGCAACATGGGGCCGGAACAGCCCAGTTGAAGCGCCCGTTCGGGTGACAGCACACCGATACCAACGGTTCGCTGTTTCCAGATACGGTTATCGGTCAACAGGGTTTCGTATTCATCTACCTTCGATGGGAAGTCCTTTGCAAAAGCCTCAATGAAGTCCAGCAAACTGCCTTCACGCCACTCGTTCTTCCGCTTGAGATCTTTGCCTTTGGACCAGGGCGATTCTTTGTATTGCGGCATGGTGTCCGGCAAATCGCGATATACACCGCCAGGGCGATAGTAGTTGGCGTGCATACGGGCGCCGGAAACGGCCTCATACATATCAATGGTCATTTCACGTTCGCGGAACGCGTACAAAAAGACCGTCATTGCACCCAGATCGATACCGCTCGAACCAAGCCACAACATGTGGTTACCGATACGTGTGATCTCGTCAAACATGGTGCGGATGTACTGCGCACGAACAGGCGGCTCAATGCCCAACAACTGCTCGATTCCACGCACATAAGCGTGTTCACTGCACATCATGGACACGTAGTCCAGACGATCCATGTAACCAATGGACTGGTTGAACGGCTTGCTTTCAATCAGTTTTTCAGTGCCCCGGTGCAGCAGACCAATATGCGGGTCTGCGCGAACGACGGTCTCGCCGTTCATTTCCAACACCAGTCTCAAAACACCGTGGGCCGCGGGATGTTGCGGCCCGAAATTCATCGTATAGTTGCGAATCTCAGACATTTTTATTCAGCACCTGTCGCCAGAGAGTTGGCGGCTTCATCAGCTGCCTTATCGATATCGTCTGCCTCGTAACGGGAGTCATCACGGATGACCCGCGGTACCAGCACGCGAGGTTCAATTTCGACTGGTTCATATACCACGCGACCTTTCTCCTCGTCGTAACGAACAGTCACATTGCCAATCAACGGGAAATCCTTGCGGAACGGGTGACCGGTGAAACCGTAATCCGTCAGTATCCGCCGCAAATCCGGATGACCCTCAAAAATAATGCCGAACATGTCAAAAGTCTCACGCTCATACCAGTCGACAGAATTCCACATGTCAACCAAAGACGGCACCATGGGCAAGCCTTCGTCAGACGCAAACGTTTTCATGCGCAAACGCATATTATGCGTAATTGAAATCAAGTGAACGACGACACTGAAGCGCTGTTCTGCATCACCGGATTCGGGCCGACTTTGCCAATCAAAACGACCCGGTCCGAGACCTTCAACACCACGACTGAAACCCTCGTGTGTGGCACCGGTGGTTTCCCACTCCACCTGCCCGTAACCCAGGTGGTCAACACCACATAAGTCGGTCAGCTGGGTAAATGCGAAACGGGAGTCGTCGCGAAGGGTCTGTGCAACTGCGAGCCATTCATCCACCGGAACCTGGATAGTAACCATTCCGGAAGCGGGCTCAACAACCTCAATTCTCTCACCGAAACACTCTTTAAGCTGATCGGAAAGGCTATTGGAAACGTCAATCATCACGTCACCTGGCAATTGTGTCGGTACGGCGAATCTTCTTTTGCAATTGCAAAATGCCGTAAATCAGGGCTTCCGCCGTAGGCGGGCAACCGGGGATATACACATCCACCGGAACAATACGGTCACAACCGCGTGTGACTGAATAGGAATAATGGTAATAACCACCACCATTGGCACAGGAACCCATGGAAATCACCCAGCGGGGCTCTGCCATCTGGTCATATACCTTGCGCATGGCGGGCGCCATTTTATTGACAAGTGTTCCGGCAACAATCATGACGTCAGACTGACGTGGACTGGGGCGGAATATGACGCCGAACCTGTCGAGATCGTAACGGGCCGCACCGGCCTGCATCATTTCGACCGCGCAACAGGCAAGACCAAAAGAAACCGGCCACATGGAACCTGTTCGCGCCCAGTTGATCAGGGCATCAAGTGACGTTGTAACGATGCCTTGCGCCAACAGGGGATTGCTATCAGCACTTGGCCTCAAAATATCATCTACTTCACCCAGCTCGGTTCCCCGACCCGGATACATTATGTCCATCATTCCCATTCTAACGCGCCTCTTTTCCAGATCACAAAGTAGCCGATGACCAGCTCTACAACGAATACAAACATGGCTGCAACACCGAACATTCCCAGCGTATCCAGGGCCAACGCCCAGGGCAGGAAGAATGTAATTTCAAGATCAAAAATAATGAACAGAATCGCTACCAGATAGTAACGAACATCAAACTTTGTGCGGGTGTCTTCAAATGCATCGAAACCGCATTCGTAAGGAGATAATTTATCACTGTCGGGCTTTGTTGGGCCCAGCAATCCACCCAGGACGACAAGTGTTATGCCAATAACGGTGGAAATACAGAGAAAAATTAGAATTGGAAGGTATTGTGCAAGCATACGCCGATCTCAATTCGATTTGTGAACGGTGATATGCCGTCCAGTTTAATAAAATGGTGCCCAAGGCCGGACTCGAACCGGCACGACTTACGTCACTACCCCCTCAAGATAGCGTGTCTACCAATTCCACCACTTGGGCTATTATTTTTGTTACCTCAGGACCCATTGCCGCCAGAAGTGTCTTCATCAGAAACTTCAGCTGGTGGCATTGACTCGAGAGTTGTATCAACTGCTGGCAAATCACCAGCACTATCTTCTGCCGCCGGTTGCGCGATCACTGCTTCAATTGAGGGTACATCTGAAGAATCAGCAGTCTTGATTGCTATCGGCAAATCCGACATGGCGTCATTGACCGCCTCTTCTGTTGCAGGTGTCGTAGCAACCACACCAAGATCAGTTTCAGGCGAGAGGCTTGCACGTGAGGCAATCACCGCCATGGTCAAACTGATCAGACAGAAAAGCACTGCCAATATCCAAGTGGTACGGGACAAAAAGTTGCCAGCACCACGAGATCCAAAAACTGTTCCGGAAGCGCCGCTTCCGAATGCTGCACCGGCGGTAGCACCAGCACCTTTCTGGATCAATATAAAAGCGATCATCGCTATCGCGATAAGCACGTGAAAAATGTTTAAAACCTGCATATTTATTCCGTTTCAGTCGAGCGCACTTTAGACAATGGCGCTATAGATTGCGAGGAAGTCTTCCGCTGTTAAAGAAGCCCCTCCAACAAGTCCGCCATCGATATCTCTCTGGGCAAACAATTCGGCAGCGTTTGAACCTTTCACACTGCCGCCATATAGGATACGTAATTGTCCGGCTATTATACCATTGTGAGCCGCCAATTTGTCACGTATAAATGCATGCACTGATTGCGCCTGTTGTGGAGTCGCAGTCAAACCGGTCCCAATTGCCCAAACCGGTTCGTAAGCAATGACAGCCCGACTGAAAGCTTCAATGCCCACACTATTGATTACCGCGTCCAACTGCCGCCCGACTATGGCCTCAGTTTGACCTTCTTCACGCTCCTCAAGCGTTTCCCCAACACAAAGTATTGGTTCCAACCCGGCAGCAAGCGCGACTTTGAAACGTAACGCGACGTCTGCATCGCTTTCACCGTATATGGAGCGCCGCTCGGAATGACCAACCAGCACATACCGACAACCCAGGTCTGTCAGCATGCCGCCACTGGTCTCGCCGGTGTGCGCGCCCTGCGCGTGTGGATTCAGTGTTTGCCCGCCCCAATGAATATGACTACCGGACAGAACAGCTTCTGTCTGCGATAAGTAAGGGAATGGAGGAAACACTGCAAGATCCGCTTTGCCATCTGCCGAACTGCCCTGAAGCAATCCGTCCAGCAACTCAGCCACCATGGTTTTGGACCCGTGCATTTTCCAATTGCCTGCTACCAGTATTTTTCGCATTTTAATAATCCTGTTTTTCGCAAGCTTGACATGAGAGCGAAAGCATACCGATGCGTCACTTTTGCTGCAAGTCCGAGACCGAGGGCGATGTTGAAGGACAGCGCCATCAAAACAAATGACGCAGGTCAATTTTTGGGGTTAAAACTGGCGCTGACACCGATTCGTTACGAAACACGGTCCTGCAAGGGGCAAAAAACGACTGCCAACCACCCGCCCCTGCCGAGAGGGACCCGTCGTCCAGCGCAACCGAACTGTTGGCTTTACATCAGAGGTGAACCGCCAAACACCAGATGATGAGTATATAGAAATGCCATATAGGCAAGCACGCTGAACATCACCAGTGCCAGATCATTTTTAAACGCTGCCTTGTCTGGCCGGACCCAAACACCATCGCGCCGGTTGAGTAAAAATATTTCACTCAACGCCCACAGCGAAAGACCGCCAAAAAGCACGATGGCTCTTGCTGTACCGACCGCTAGCAAGTGACCCACGCCCCAACTGATAAAACCAACCAGCTGCGGGTGGCGCAGCATGCGCTTAAAGCTGTTTGGCGGATAAGGCGCCAGAAACAAAATAAAGCCTACCAGCACCAGCACGCCTGCGGCGAAACCACCCCACTGCGGAGGTGTGTATACCATTGCCAGTACATCGGGTGCCACGGGCGTCATGGACCCCCAACCTGAGATAATCAGGTAAAGGGACAAAACCATCAACAGGGTAAACACACCTTTATAAGGGTATTCACCAAAACGGTTGACCATGTTTTTTTTGAGGCTGTGTATTAATGCAGGGACAAAGTGGACAAAACTCCAAAGCAAAACACCTAATGCTAGACGCGTCATGGTTATTTCCTCCATACAATAATGTCAATTTTTCACAGCGCACTCGGCGTGTCAAGCCACCCCGCTTAAAGTGTAGTAGCATTGCCCATAAATAAAATATCGGGGTTAATGAACATGAATCAAGAATGCTCGGATAAGACCGACCAAAAGCCCTGGGCGCTGGTCACCGGCGCGTCAGCGGGAATCGGCACAGAATTCTGCCGGCAACTGGCGGCAATGGGCTACCGGATAGTTTTGGTCGCGCGGCGTGAAGACAAACTGCGCGCTGTAGCGGATGAACTACAAGCGAATTACGGCGCGCAAAGCCTGATCATCCCGGCAGATCTGACAAAACACGGCGCCAGCCAGCATATCGCCGAGCGTCTCGAAGCAGAAAACATCGATATCGACTACCTTGTAAACAATGCCGGTTACGGTTTACCCGGAAGCTTTCATGTTCCCCAATGGCAAGAACACGCCGATTTTATCCAGATCATGATGACAGCCGTGTGTGAACTGACCTGGCGTCTGCTGCCAGGTATGCAGGCTCGCGGACGCGGTTACATTGTCAACGTTGCGTCCGTTGCAGCACTGGTGCCTTCCAGTGCCGGTCACACTCTGTATGGTGCCAGCAAGTCATTTCTGATCAGATTCAGTGAAGCACTCGCACTGGAAAACGCTGACAGGGGCGTGAAAGTTTGCGCTTTGTGTCCAGGGTTTACCTACACCGAGTTTCACGATGTAAACGGCACTCGCGAAATGATTAGCAAACTTCCTGAGTATTTATGGCTGGACGCCAAAGATGTTGTGGCAGAAACCATCACCTCAATGGCGCAAGGCAAAGCCCGGTCAGTGGTCATTCCGGGCAGGCAATATAAGCTCATCGTGTTTATCAATCGTTACTTGCCATGGCTGGCGGGTTTTCTGACAAAAAGGAATGCCTCGCATTACCGGGTCACCGACTGAGATCATGATGCGATGAACGACTGATAAGCAAAAATTGTCATTTAACATGCCCGCGCATTCAGAAACTGTTGACACCATTGTCATCGGCGCCGGTGTTATTGGCCTGGCAGTCGCGCGTCATCTCGCCCGGGCCGGGCATGAGGTAGTCGTTCTGGAAGCCAATGCGGCGATCGGCATGGAAACTTCCAGCCGCAACTCGGGGGTCATTCACGCGGGAATTTACTACCCGCCCCACTCGATTAAAGCGCATTGCTGTATTCGCGGCAATCAGCTTTTGTACGAATATTGCGCCCGACGACACATTGCCCATGCACGCTGCGGCAAGCTCATTATTGCGTCAACACCCCAGCAGCAGACGGCATTGGCCGCCCTGCAACGCAACGCCATCAGTGCGGGCGCGATCGGTCTCGAGTGGCTTGATCAGGCAACCGTCGCGGCAATGGAACCGGAAGTCACTGCAAGCGCGGCATTGTTCTCACCGTCAACCGGAATCATCGATGTACATGAACTCATGCTCGCGCTGCTCGCGGATACGGAGAGCGCCGGCGGTACATTGATCACCCGCAGCAAGGTGTTAAGCGGGAGATCAAGCGCCGGTGGTATCAAGTTGAAAGTGGACAGTGGCGGCGAAACCACACTTGCCGCCAACCACGTCATCAATGCAGCAGGCCATGGCGCGACAGCCATTGCGAGCAAAATACGTGATCTTCCAGACCGCTTCGTACCACCGGTCTACGCGGTTCGAGGACATTATTACGAGCACACCGGCAAACTACCGTTTTCACGTCTTATCTACCCATTGCCGGGAACAACAGGCCTGGGAATTCACGCTACGATTGACCTGGCCGGACAAGGGCGTTTCGGCCCGGATGCCGCTTATTGCGATCAGGTCGACTACCGTTTCGATGAATCACGAAAAGCAGCATTTACAGAGGCCATACACAGTTGGTATCCGGGACTCGATGAATCGAGATTACAGCCGGGGTATGTAGGGGTTCGCCCAACCCTGCAGGGTCCAGGTGAAGCGGCCAGCGACTTTATAATCTCGACACCCGCCGAACATGGCGTAGGCGGTCTGATCAATCTGTTTGGAATTGAGTCACCAGGCCTGACTGCCTGCCTGGCAATAGCTGAACAAATTGCCGCAATAGTGCAGCGCGAACCACCCTCACACTAAGAGGCCACCCGCCTTTTTCGTTTTCAAGCTCTGCTCATCTGCCCCGTCATCGAATCAATGCGTCAGGCGTCACTTTCACCGTATCTATAGCCAGCTGATTTCAGTCGCTGTTTTTTGACCAATAACACAGGACTCAAGTGTCGCGGGCCTGCTCCATCGATGCTCAGAGGTAGCAATGCGCCCACCCATAATCTCGGCGTGTTGCTGCGGGTACAGCGGGGCTTGAAGTGGATTGGCCAGTCCATCAGGCGCAGTAGGCTGGCCGGTGTAGGGGTCGTATTTGTCGCTGGCCCCTAAGATATGCAAAAGCTCGTGTGTAATGACGATACGATTGCGCGCGGTCATTTGCCGGGACGCAATGGCGTTGACCACCCCATAACTGCCATTTTGAATACCCACCGAACGCTCCAGAAGGTCATTGGACTCACCTCCCTGGTAAAGCACAAACATGCGAATATCACTGGGAGCCAGACCGGCCTGATCACCATTTCGCCACGACCACCAACGCATCTTCAAACTCCAAAGTGCGACATTCAAACCAGAGCTTTCAAGGGGCAATGACGGCGGTAATTTCAGCAACGGCTGCGCAACCTGAATGATGACCGGTGACTCCAGCTCCCGACCATAACGCGCGGCCTGACGCGACAGAAACCGCCCAATCACCTCAAATGAACCTGCGTCAAGGCTTTCCGCATAGGCGCGGGTTTTCGCACCCGGATCGGCCAGCACCGGGTAAATGGTGATCCACAGAGGTTTTTCCCAACTGCTAAAGCGGCTTTCAGTCAGCAATTGGTTACCGGCAACCACCAGCAGCACCGTTAACAACACGGCTATGCGGAGGTACCTGAACATGCAACAGAAGCCGCGCCGGCCTAGGTACCCGCGACTGTCATTTTACCAAGCAGGATAGAACCGGTCTGAATTGTCGAACGTTTATCCACATCTGCTCCAACCGCTGCAATGTCAAGAAACATGTCTTTCAGGTTACCGGCAATGGTCACTTCGTCAACGGGAAATTGAATCTCGCCATTTTCAACCCAGAAACCACCCGCGCCGCGCGAGTAATCGCCGGTCACGGTGCTTACACCCTGGCCCATGACCTCGGTCACCAGCAGCCCTCTGCCCATCTGCTGGAGCAACTCCTGTGCTGAATAGCAGCCGGGTTCAACCACCAGATTGTGGACACCGCCCGCGTTAGCGGTGGTTTCAAGCCCAAGCCTGCGTGCAGCATAAGTGTCCAGTACATAACCAGTCAGATTTCCATTCTCGATGATGTCCCGATCAGCGGTAACGACACCCTCGGCGTCAAATGCTGTGCTGGCGGCGCCACGCAAAATATAGGGACGCTCTGACATACGCATCCATTCCGGAAACAACCGCTGCCCAACGGTATCTTTCAAAAACGAGGCATTGCGATAAAGTGAACCGCCTGAAATCGCGCCCAGAAAATGTCCTACGAGCCCACGCGCAATTTCCGGCGCAAACAATATCGGCACTTCACAAGTGGGTATTTTTCGTGCGCCAATCCGCATTGCCGTCCGGCGCGCCGCCTCGCGGCCTGTGGCTTCGGCACTCTCAAGGTCGGTAAACGCCCGGCTCGAGTCGTACCAATAGTCACGCTGCATGGAGGCCCCTTCACCGGCAATCAACACACAACTTTGCCCATAGCGGGTCCCATCCCGCCGCCCTACAAAACCGTTGGAATTGGCATAAACACTCAACCCAAAACTGCTTGATGCCGAAGCACCATCCGAGTTGCTGATTTTTGGATTATCCAGGCCGGCAGCTTCACATGCCAGCGCCCGCGCAGTGGTTAACTCTGCATCGAGAGCCTGCGGATGCCACAAATCAAGATCAGGAAACCGGGTAGCCATCCGCTCAACCGGGGCCAAACCATTACACTTGTCGGCCTGAGTAAAGCGGGCAATATCAATGGCCTTTTCCACACAGGCGCGAATAGACGCGGGCCGCAGATCACCGCTACTGGCGTGGCCTTTGCTGTCACCAATATAAACGCTGACGCCAAGCCCGCGGTCGCGCGAATGCTCCAACGTCTCCACCTCACCCAAGCGAACATTCACATCCAGACCAAAATGGATACTGGCCGACGTTTCGGCGTTATGCGCGCCAAGTTTGCGGGCGTGATCAATGGCGGCTTGCGCGCTGTCGGCAAGACCGGATAATTCCTGATCGCGGTCAGGCACAGCCTGAGCTACCATAGTCGTATCTATCATCTAGCAACTCCCTTGGATAAAAAGCCGGCATGAACGAACCCAGTACCGAAATTGACACGATTGAAATTAGTAAGAGTCAGCGTAAACGCGAGGCCCATGAACTCCTGGATCTTGCAAAACAACTGATTTCGATGCCCGAAACCCGGCTTAAAGCACTGCCGATGGATGAAGTCCTGCGTGAAGAAGTGATGTTTTGCCGTAGCATCCGGGCGCACGGTGCCCGCAAACGTCAGATGATGACCGTCGGAAAAATACTTCGCAAGCAGGACAACGAGGCACTGCTGGACGCCGTGAACAATGTCGACCAAAACAACCGGAAAATGAACGCGCGCTTCCATCATATTGAGCTCTGGCGTGATCGACTGGTGGAAGGCAGCAACGAAACGCTTGCCGCTTTTTTGGAGCAATACCCAACCGACCAGGCACAAACAGTACGCCAGTTAATCCGCAACGCGCTCAAAGAATTAAAACTTGGCAAACCACCTGCAGCAGCGCGCAAGCTGTTCAAGCTATTACGCGAACTGGACACCCAGCAACAACTACCGCCGCTACCATAGTGCCGATCGTTCAAGTCTGAGTACCGCCAACGGTCAACGAGTCGATCCGCAGTGTCGGCTGGCCGACACCCACAGGTACGCTTTGACCATCCTTGCCGCAAACACCTACACCCGCATCCAGTTTTAAATCATTGCCCACCATACTGACCCGGGTCATCACCTCTGGGCCATTGCCGATCAGGGTTGCGCCCCGCACCGGCCGCGTCACTTTACCGTTTTCAATGAGGTAGGCTTCGCTGGCTGAAAATACAAATTTACCAGAGGTAATGTCGACCTGACCGCCGGCAAAATTAACCGCGTACAAACCGCGTTCAACCGATGCAATAATTTCTCCGGGGTCGTGACTGCCCGGCAACATGAAAGTATTGGTCATTCTGGGCATCGGCAAATGGGCAAACGACTCTCTGCGACCATTGCCGGTGGGCTTCATATTCATCAGACGCGCGTTCAGTTTGTCTTGCATGTAACTCACCAGCACACCATCTTCGATGAGCACGGTTTGCTCGGTCGCTGTGCCTTCATCATCAACACTCAGTGAACCACGCCGCTCCGGCAGTGTTCCGTCATCTACAACGGTGACACCACTGGCAGCCACTTTTTCACCGATCCGACCGCTAAAAGCGGACGTGCCCTTGCGATTAAAATCACCTTCCAGACCATGCCCCACCGCCTCATGCAACAAGACCCCAGGCCAACCCGGCCCGAGCACGACGGTCATGGTGCCTGCCGGTGCCGCGTCGGCTTCAAGATTAACCAGTGCCTGGCGCACCGCTTCATCTGCAAAATCCTGCCAGGCGTTATCCTTGACCAATTGACAATAATCGAACCGGCCGCCACCGCCAGCACCGCCCTGCTCGCGCCGACCGCCCTTTTCCGCGATGACCGAAACATTCAACCTCACCAAGGGCCTGACGTCTGCCGCCAGCGAACCATCGGTCGACGCCACCAGGATGGTTTCGTGAGTTGCGGCCATGCTGACCATCACTTGCTTGACGTGCGGGTCAAGTGACCGCGCGTAAGTATCAATCTGTCGTAACAAATCGACTTTTTCATCGGCACTCAAGGCCGTCATCGGATCATCGGGAAGATACAGGGCTTGCGGGTTCTGTCGGCGCCAGGCTTGTACCGAACCCTGTGCGCCTGTGCTGGCAATCGCCCGCGCTGCCGTCGATGCCTGCAACAGAGACGGCATGATGATTTCATCTGCGTACGCAAAGCCGGTTTTTTCACCGCTGATCGCGCGAATGCCAACGCCCTGCTCGACCGCGTGGGTACCACTTCTTACCAAGCCGTCTTCAAGTGACCAGGCTTCATGGGTGGTGTTTTGAAAATACAAGTCACCGGAATCCACAGACGGACCCATCAAATGATGCAGAACTTTTTCAAGGTCTGTATGGCTGAGCCCGCCGGGGGCCAGCAGTTGTTGCTCTGCCAGTTTTAACGCATTAGTCATGCTTGTTCTCATTTTCAGGTAGTTTGTCGCCGCTGTCGGCTTGCGCACCTTGTGGTATCAAGGGCGGCGTTTCAGGTGGGTCCCCGGGTGGTTGGGAAGCGTCCACTTCCTGACCCTGGCCGTCATCGATTTTATTACTTCTCGGTTGTTTCCCGACGGGTTCAACCTGTGGATCTGTCCATGGTCCGCGAATCGTGTATCTCGCTTCAGCTGCTTCACCAAGCGCATCCCGTAACATTGCCTGCAGTGCGAGCCCTGCAGCAGCACCCGCCGGGCCACCGGCGATAGCGCCAATCACAGGCAGGGTTTTACTGACACCCGGCCGTACCGCAAACTCATAATCAAAAGTCTGTGCCACCAGGTCAGTGCTGCCGGAAATGTTGATTTTCGCGGCGGTTGAACTTAAAACCAGGTCATCGGTAAAGCTGATGCCATTTTTAAAATTCATCGTGCCTTTGGCCTCATCAAAGCTGAACCCTTCATCAAATACGTCACGGAAATCCATGGCCAAGCGGCGCGGCAACTCTGACAGGCTGAGCAGCCCCAGCATGCGTCCGGCACCCGCGCTCGCGGTCAGTATGTTTCCGTGAACCACGCTGAGCTCCATATCACCGTTAAGCCGTTCCAGCCCAAATGCTGCCGGAGGCCCTTCCCACCACGCATCGAAATTGATCAATGTCTGGCCGCCCTGCATGGCTGATGAAATGTCCATTGCTTCCAGTACCGTACCCAGACTTTCAGAAGTGATGCGGATATCGAAATCTGAACGCTCACCGGCGTCGTCCCTTAGCCAGTCGCCCCTGGCGCTAACAATCAGGCTAGGCGATTGCGCTTCGACCGATTCGATGTGAAAGCCGTTTTTCACCGGGTAACCCTCAATACGGGTTTCGCCCAAATTCAGCCCCAGGTAACTGAACTCCTTGCTGAAAAAATGCATTTCCGGCAAGACGGACGGATCAGACTCCATGGTCATGCCGTCGGCCACCGGATCCGGCATGATCAGCCGCTCGAACTCAGCGGTCATGCTGTGGGACCCTTCTTCGTTTTTGTAATAACGAACACTTCCGTCAATATCCTGGCCGTCAAAGCTTCCCGTAATGACGCCTTCGTCGTATTGCATCATCAGTCCAACATTATCGAACCGCCGGTTAAACACCATGATTTGCCCGGCGTTGATGCTGGCATTTTTCAATGTAAGGCCCTCTTCATCCTCGTTCGCTGAGAAACGATCGACTATGAGATCAATCCAACCATCAAGGTCGTAAATTGGCGCGGCACCGCCAACCGTAAACAGGCCTTGTGCGGGCAGCGCTTCAACCTTGCCGCCTAATTCAAGAGCGGCACGAACGGGTTTGGCGTCTTCTTTTGACAACTCCATTTTGAGCTGCAAACGGCCTTCAACATCTGCGCTCAAAACATACTCTTCAGCACGAATGGGGTAACGCACCCGCACCGGCCAACTGAGCTCCGCGGATTTTGCCATCGGCGCGGGCATGTCGATGCTGATGCCTTCGAGTCCGCTGTAAATTTCCAGCCACGTCTCCCGTTCATCACGCCCTGGCACTGAGGCGACACTCAAACTGATGTCCCAGTCGCTGGTACCGCTGGCTCGGCTGAACAGCGGCTCGCGCTCGAATAACTGGTCTGGAATGACCTTCTCTACAGGCAGGGTTCCGTGCAGGCTGGTGCGGAATACTTCCGCCGCATCCCAATCGGAAATAATATCGAGTGTGACCGGAGAGCCCTTGTAACTGCTCGCCAACCCGGTCGCTTTCAAACCGTCGCGGTCGTAGTGAAGTGTTCCTTTAATTGCACTCAGAACCGTGTCTGATACCTGGTCAGTGAACTGATTTTCTTGTAACTGCAGTTGGCCGGTTACCGTCAGCGAATCGGCAGTATTGCCCAGCCGCATGTTCAAATGACCGGTAATGTCCGATGGCCCGGTAAACTCGAATTGGTCCGGATCCATGGCCAGTCCGTCCAGTAGCGGAGTTTGCTTGATAAAGCCCACCAGAACAGGCAAAGGCGTTGATGTTTGATAGTGAACATCCAGCACCGGCTTTCTGAAATTATCTATGCGGGTAGATACCTTGTCGACCACGGCACCCGCAGTATTGCCGATCAGCCCATGCGCATACATCCCCAGACCTTCGAACTCTGCAGTCGCGGTCACTTCCTTGATATGCGGCCAGCGATCAGCATAGCGAATATCCGCATTTTTGATAGGCACAATCGCCTGCAGCCGTCCTTTTTGGTTGGTAAACGGGAAATCATCCATGTCACCACTCATGGAATAGCGACCGTTCGTAATGTGACCGCTCAATAGCGACGTGCGTAACCAGTGCAATGTCTTCTTGCTCATGACATTTTCCGGCCAGTAGTCACCAAAGCGTGAAATATCCCCGCGCTCCATGGCCACATTAATATCGACAACCGGCTTGCCCTCGCTGGATGCCATTCTCACCCGACCGCTGGCGCTGAGATCATCGTTTTCCACGTGGCAGCTATTCAGATCGAACTGCCAGTCAATTTTCTTGACCCAAAGAACCTCAAGACTGCAGTTGGTCATGGCAACCTGTAATGGCCGGCGGAACACAGACAGCCAGTCCAGATTGACTGACGACCCGCCAAATTTCACATTTCCGAAACCATCATGCAGGTCAACACGAGCGTCGATACCTTCAATATCAGGCCCCTTTTCCCAGCTCCAGAAATGCCCATTGGTCAGTTGACCATGGGCCTTTTTTAACTGCCAACGGGCATCAAGCACAAGGTCGAAATCGACCACACTGCCCTGCGCGCGCTTCGGTATCGCGGTCGGCCATGGCGTACCGTAAGTGGCCATAATTCTTTGTGTCAGCTGCAATGGATAATCCAGCTCAACGTAATCAGCACTTACCCACAAACCCAGGCCGCCCGAAATATTCCTGGCCAGGGAAAAACGCTGGCTTTGCCACTCGGCGCCGGCATATTCGACCGTCAGGTCAGACAGGTCCAAACGCCAGTTTCTACGTTGCTCAATCTGAAAATTGAAATGACTGTTCAGATGATCAATCACCAACGGGCCGGATTGGGATGCCAGTTGTGCGTCACGCAGGTCGATCACACCCTGCATTTGCTGCGGCTGATCCAGCTTCCAGTCACCCCACAGTTCGGCGTTAAGGCGTCCAGACGCAGGAAACAGGGGATGGTGCGGTAATTGCCTAACCAGGCCGGCCAGCATTAATTCGCCGGTTTTCACATGCCAGCGGGCACCGGTAAGATGCTGTTCGGAATCCAGTTCGATCTCAACGATAGCATCAAGGTCACCCAACACGCGGCGCCGGTCCCGGTCGGTTACCCTGGCCTGAATTTCTGCCGCCATGCGACGGTTATCTATTTTCAGTCGGCCGTTAACATTACCCAGCACCAGATGAATTTCACGCTCCGGATCATCGTAGCTCAAGCTGACGTCCTGTAAACGGACTTCGCCGTTGAGGGCCACATCACGCAGTCCGGGGTTGCTGTTCTTGCGTGAACCGGACTTGCTTACACCCAGACCCGACAGTTCATAACGCCCATCAGCCGTGCGTTCAAGCGCAAGGTCTGCGCCAATAATCCGGAAACTGTATAGCGGTCGCCCGGGAATCAGCGCATTGAGCGGTTTAATATCCAGGGCGGCGCGGTTAATGGCTATCTCGGAGTGCTTGTCATCCGGCATCAGGGTGACACCCTGTAAACTTATGCGCGGCCCAAAGGCTTTCCACTCACCATTAAAGCTTTCCACTTTGACAGGCTGATTGAACGCCTTGGTCAGCCACGCTTCAAATTCCGGTTGGTAATGGGCGCTATAGGGCATCAGCAACTTGCCAATACCCACCACGATGGCAGCCATCAGCGTCAGCAATGTCAGTGCTGTCCAGAGCAGGGTCTTCAAGCGTTGAAGAAATTTGCGAATATTACTCATATCGCATAACCCTGCTACAGCAACACCACGTCAAACTGCTCTTGCGTGTACTGGTCTTCACTCTGAAAACGAATCGACTTGCCAATGACCTCTTCAATCTCGGCCACAATCGTCGACTGGTCATCCAGTATCTTCTCCACCACGGCAGTCGACGCAACGACCAACAGGCGACTGGCTTCAAACTGCCGACTGGAGCGCATAATATCGCGGAACACTTCCAGACAAACCGTTTCCACACTCTTCAGGACACCACGACCCGAACAAACCGGGCAAGGCTCGCACATCACGTGACCAAGGCTTTCAGTGGTTCGTTTGCGCGTCATTTCAATCAGGCCCAGCGATGAAATTTCACAGATATTGGTTTTTGCGTGATCTCGTTCGAGAGCCCGCTCAAAAGCCGCAACCACCTGACTTTTGTGCTCTTCGCTTTTCATGTCGATAAAATCGACGATGATGATGCCGCCCAGGTTTCGCAATCGCAGTTGCCTGGCAATGGCCTGTGCTGCCTCGAGGTTGGTCTTGTAGATGGTTTCTTCCAGTGTGCGATGGCCGACAAACCCGCCTGTATTGACATCAATGGTGGTCATCGCTTCGGTCTGATCGATAACCAGGTGACCACCTGATTTCAATGGCGTTGTGCGATGCAGGCCACTGTCGATCTCGTCTTCAATACCATACATATCGAATATGGGGCGCTCGGCTGTATAGCAGTCAATCCGCTCTGTCCATTCAGGTAAAAAGCGGCTGGTAAATGCTTTTAAACGCTGAAACTCGTCATGATCATCGATACGAACTTTTTCCACCTGTTCGTGCATATGATCACGCAACGCCCTTAGGGGTAAGGACAGGTCTTCATAAATGCACTCACCGGGTTTGCTGGTACGGGATTTCTCAGCGATGGATTCCCATATCTTGCCCAGGTAGGACATATCCGCTGACAGAGCGAATGCGCTGATGTTCTCGGCGTTGGTGCGGACTATATATCCATGCCCGCCTTTATGGTCACGCATGGTGGACAATAAGCCTTTTAGCCGCTCGCGCTCCTCTTCATCCTCAATACGCCGTGAAACTGCAATGGTTTCACTATTGGGCAACAGCACCAGAAACCTCGACGGGATGCTCAGATTAGTGCTCAGGCGCGCGCCTTTGCTCCCAAGCGGATCCTTGATGACTTGCGCTATAACCTGGTCGCCTTCACGTACAAGTGAGGCAATGGGCGGCTCGGGCGGCTCGTTTTCAGGTGTTTGCTCACGTTCTACCCGGTAAATATCGGATGCGTGTAAAAAGGCCGTGCGATCAAGTCCAATATCAATAAAGGCGGCCTGCATGCCCGGCAGAACGCGGGACACGGTACCTTTGTAGATATTGCCAAGGTAGCCAACATGGCTATTGCGCTCAAGGGAAACCTCTTGCAACATGCCGTTTTCGACGACCGCAACACGGGTTTCCGTAGGCGAAACATTGATCAGGATTTCTTCGCTCATAAGCGTATCATTCCGCATCCGCAGGTACCCAACTCAGGAAAACCACAATACCACTCTACCAAATCCTTGTGATGACGAAGGTCAACTGGCACGATTTGGCGATATCGGCTACTCACGCCAACAGCTCTGCCCGGCGCAGCAACTCCGCCGTTTCGTACAGTGGTAATCCCATCACACCCGAGTAACTGCCGTCAATACGACGAATGTACTGACCTGCCCCGCCCTGTACAGCATAGGCGCCCGCTTTATCCATTGGTTCGTCGCCCTGACAGTACTTTTTTATCCACTCTAGCGGCATTTCACCAAAAGTCACCGCGGTGATATTGAGTGTATCCAGCACATGATCTTCAGCAAGCGCCACAGCAACCGATGAATACACCTGGTGGGTCGCCCCAGACAAACCCTGTAGCATGCTCTCGGCCTCGGCGCGTGAAGCGGGCTTGCCCAAAACCTCACCTGCCAGCAACACAATAGTGTCAGAACCCAGCGCGGGCATCAGGCCGCCGCTGTACTCAAATCCCGCCAGGGCCTTTTCCCGCGCCATTCGCATGACGTAGTCTTTGGGTGTCTCACCAGCGCAAATGGATTCGTCGATATTGGCCGGTGCCACTGTAAATGAAACGTCCAACTGCTTTAGCAATTCACGTCGCCTGGGTGACCCGGAAGCCAGTAGTATTGGATGCATTGAGTTCATGCTCGGTGGTATGGGTGGTTTTGGGTGATGGTCCAGGCCCGGTATAACTGCTCCGCAAGCACAACCCTGACCAGTGGGTGCGGTAACGTCAGCGGCCCCAACGACCAGCGGGTGTCCGCTTTTTTCAGGGTCTCCGGGGCAATACCGTCAGGACCGCCAATCATGAAGCCTACATCACGGCCATCGCCCATCCATTCTTCCAGGTTAGCGGCGAGTTTTTCAGTTGACCATGACTGACCTTTGACGTCCAGCGCAATCACTCTGGCACGGGGCGGCATGGCCTCGTACATCGCATGACTTTCAACGGCAGACAAACGCCGGGTATCGGCATTCTTACCACGCTTTGCCAACGCAATTTCACGCAGCGAAAGGTTCAACCCGTGGGGCATCCTGCGGGCATATTCAGTCCATGCCTCATTGACCCAGCCGGGCATACGCTGGCCAACAGCCGCTACCAGTAACTGCATTTAAAAGGGCACTCTTGATTGCTGATGAATAAACATTTTGAAGTCCAATCTCCGCCATCTTTGTGTCGCCAATGCATTATTGTGGCTGGTGAAAATTTTCGCAGCAGCTAACCGTCAGATTCGATGTGTACCTTTATATCGGGAAATTCTGAGTATCAAGCTGAAAATTCAGAGTTGACGGGGTTGTCCTTCCGTCAGGCAGAACCACCTGCACCGTTGCGGTGATCCGCGCTGATCTCCCAAAGCTTTTCAAGGTTATAAAAAGCCCGGGTCTGCGGCAACATCACATGCACGATCACATCATTTAAATCTACCAGTACCCACTCGCCTTCACGGGCACCCTCAATTCCAAGGGGCAGGTTGCCGGCGGCTTTGGCCTTAACGACAATATTTTCAGCCATTGACTTCACATGCCGGGTCGAATTGCCTGAAGCAATGACCATACGCTCGGTTAATGGGCTTCTGCCTGAAACATCAACCACCAGAATATCGGTGGCCTTTGAGTCTTCTAAGAAGGAAACAACGAGTTGCTGTAACTGGTCGGTGGTTAATTGGTCACGCACGGTTTGGGTATTCAAATTTGGGTATTACCTGTAGGAAGTCTGGTGATTTTAGCTGTCAGCGTGGTTCGCGTAAAGCACGGTATGCGTTATCGGTGGTGATCAGGCGGGTAAATATAGCTGATTTTCATTGATATAGCGTAAAACTGCTGCCGGCAGCATAGACCCTGGTGTCCGTCCCAGCCGGATAATGCTTTTAATTGTGGTTGCAGAAATATCCAGCGGGGACACCTGCAAATTCAACACCCGGCCCGCCGTTGAATTTATTAATGGTTCTAACTCGGCGCTCAGGCGCCGCTCCATCTGTTTTGACAAGTCCTGACGGTACTCCGGCTTCATACCTGGCCTGTTCATGATCACGAGATGCGCCAATTCGAACAATTGCTCCCACTGGTGCCAACTGTGCAAACCACTGGCGGCATCCTGCCCAAGCAGAAGCAACAGCGGTCGTCGTGGACACTCCTGACGCAATTCCTGCAAGGTATCCACCATGTAGGATGGACCGCTGCGACGGGTTTCACGGTCGTCAATCTCCAACCGGGGAAACTCCTGCAGTGCCAGACTCAGCATTTCCAATCTTTGTTTTACACTTGCCTGGGGCGCCCTACGATGCGGTGGCGTACCTGAAGGCAGCAGCGTCAGGCGGGCCAGGTTCAGCTTCTGCCGCGCCTCTTCCGCGCAACGAAGATGACCATAATGAACCGGGTCAAATGTGCCGCCGAACAAAGCCAGCGGTTCTGTTGACTGGTCGTCCTGATTAGTCATTTTCAGACAACCACATTGATAGGCTACTCATGCCGCCAACTGACGCAGCAAGGCATCAATACTTTGCCAGGGGTCTCCAGCCGCACGTCCCTTGCTTTGCCGGTCAATCAATGCCAAATGCTTGAAGGCCGCATACAGTTTGAGCGTATTCAAGCGCCGGGCCGCCATGCTGATGGTGTTTTGCCGGCTATGCCAGATGTGCATACGCCTGAAAACCGACATTTCCGGTTCGCCGGCACGTCTGGCAAGCCGGAAAGCTTCAGTGCTTTTCAACTCTTTTAATAACGCACCAAGCAACATTGGAATCGGGGTATCCATGCGTTTCAAGCCCGCTGCTACCCGCAACCCCTCTGACAAATTGCCGGTCAGCATATGCTCGGCCAACGTGAACGCATCAAAACGACTGCTGTCAGCCACCACTCTCATGACATCATCCACAGTGATCACACCGGCACCCTTGAGCAAAGCCAGACGGTCAATCTCCTGTTGTGCCGCCAGCAAATTCCCCTCCAGACGGCTGGCCAAAATGCTCACCACTTCCTTTTCCGGCTGCATTCCATGCTGGCGCATACGCTGTTCCAGCCAACCCGGCAGTTCTTGTGATTTGATGGGCCACAGATCAACTTGCAGACCGGCCTTGTCGAGGTTCGCGGCCCATTTTGAAGTACGTGAACTTTTATCCCATTTTTCGCAACTGACCAGCAATATCATATTGGGATCAGGCGCTTTCGCCCATTCGCCCAACACCTTGGCGCCCGCTCTACCGGGCTTGCCGGTAGTTAGCCGCAAATCAATAATCTTTTGGGTGGCGAACAGTGACGGCGCGGCAGCCTGTTGTACATCTGACCAGTCAAACCCCGGACCAACCTGCAATAACTCACGCTCGACAAAGCCCTGCTCTTTCGCGGCATTTCTGATCTGGTCGCAACATTCCTGGAGAAGCAGCGGCTCATCACCGCCAACCAGGTAAACCGGCGCCAGACCACGCTGCAGGCTGCGAGCCAGTTGCTCTGCTTTAATCGGCACCGCGCTTATTTACCGTAAGTGCCCAACCGCCTGACCACCATACGTGCCAGGCTGTCAGACAGTTCGTCGCGCAAAAACTCGTTTTCGCGCTCTGCTGCAAGAATATCTTGCTCGTTAAAGCTGTATACACGGCTTTGCTCAAACACCTGCAAGGGAATCAACTCGGTCCCGTCACTGTTCAGTAACCGAAACTCGACGGTGTGGCGCAACAGGTATTCTCGAACACGGGCGTTGTCACCGATCGATTGAATTTCCTTGCGTATGCGGTTGAGGGGCACCTCCAGAACTGCAACACCATCACGTGACGTCACGACCTCTATGCCGTTCTGCTCCAGGTGCGACTCCAAGCGTCGTGCAAATTCGCTGTAGGGAGATTGCACTTCCAGCCTGGTCCGTTGCATTTCAGTGGGTAACTCCACCCGTGGCTGCAACTGGAACCCACAAGCGCTGATCTGCAACAGCAAAACCGTTAACAAAAGCAGACGTTGAAATTTCATCATCTTGTAATTCTAACCGACAACGATGTTCAGGAGCCGGTCCGCAATATAAATAACCTTGCGTATGGCTTTACCCTCAATGTGACGAGTGACATTCTGCTCAGCCATGGCCGCAGCCATGGCTTGTTCCTGGTCGCTGCCGGGAGGTAATTCCATGCGGGAACGTAATTTGCCATTGATCTGCACCACCAACGTAATCTGGTCACGAACCCGGGCGCTCTCATCAACCTGTGGCCACGGTGTTTTTACCACGCTGTCTTTTTCGCCCAACATTTCCCAAAGGGTTTCACAAACATGTGGGGTGATCGGTGCCATCAAGCGCACCACCGCTTTCCAGGCTTCATCCAGCACTGCCCGCCCCTGTGCGCTGCGGTCTTCAAAACGACCCAGGTGGTTGGTCAGTTCCATTACCGCGGCAATGGCGGTATTGAAAGTCTGTCGACGGCCAATATCGTCACTGACCTTGGCAATGGTATCGTGGACATAGCGTCGAATGGTTTTTTGACCATCCGTTAACTGGTTGGCATCCAGCGCCTCAACAGGACCGGCGGCGATATGCTCGGTACTCATAAACCAGAGCCGCCGCAAAAAGCGGAACGAGCCTTCTACACCCGAATCAGACCATTCGAGGGACTGGTCTGGCGGTGAGGCAAACATTGAGAACAGACGCACCGTATCGGCACCGTAGCGGTCGACCAGATGCTTGGGGTCCACACCGTTGTTCTTTGATTTGGACATTTTTTCGATCGCGCCAATTTGCACTGGCAAACCATCGGTTTTTAGACTCGCGCCAGTCATTTTGCCTTTCTCGTCCCGCTCAACTTCTACCTCGGCAGGGTTAAACCAGTTCTTGCTGCCATCGTCAGCGTCGCGGTGGAATGTTTCTGCAACCACCATGCCCTGGCACAGCAGGCGCGTGACGGGCTCATCGCTTTGCAGCAAATCGGCATCGCGCATCAGCTTGTGATAAAAACGAAAATACATCAGATGCAAAATAGCGTGCTCGATACCGCCGATATACTGATCTACCGGCAGCCAGTAGTTGGCGCGTTCGTCAACCATGGCATTGGCGCCAGGCGAGCAGTAACGCGCGAAGTACCACGAAGACTCCATGAACGTATCGAAAGTGTCGGTTTCTCTTTCAGCCGCCACGCCGCATTGCGGACACTGGGTTTTGCGCCATTCCGGGTCGGCCTTAATGGGCGATTGCACACCCATAAATGAAACGTCTTCTGGCAGCACCACTGGCAACTGGTCTTCGGGCACCGGTAACGCGCCGCAGTCCGGGCAGTAAATCACCGGAATCGGGCAACCCCAATAACGTTGACGGCTGACTCCCCAGTCACGCAGACGGAAATTCACCTTACGTTCGCCAATACCCTCGGACTCCAGCCAAGACATGGCCTTTTCTTTGGCCTCGGCAACACCCAACCCATTCAACCAGTCACTGTTAATGGCCACACCGTCTTCAACATAGGCTTCACCTTCCCAGCCTGCGGGAATCTCGACCGTTCTGACGATGGGTAAATCATGTGCTTTGGCAAAATCCCAGTCACGCTGATCCTGACCGGGCACCGCCATGATCGCGCCAGTTCCGTAACCCATCAAAACATAATCGGCGATATACAGGGGTACGGCCTTGCCGGTAAACGGGTTGAACAGGAACGCCCCGGTATTGACACCACGCTTGTCCAGCGTGCCTTCTGCTGATGTACGGTCGGCCTCACTGGTGTTGCGGGCTGACTCAATAAACTCATTAACCGCTTGCCGATAAGTATCGGTGGTCACTTCAGACACCAACGGATGTTCTGGCGCCAACACCGCGTACGTCATGCCAAAGCCAGTATCCGGCCGCGTTGTAAACACGCTCACGCACGGCGCATCCGGATTGACCTCTCCGTGCTCATCGCACACGCGCATCTCAAACTCGGCACCTTCCGAACGCCCTATCCAGTTGCGCTGCATGGTTTTCACCGCTTCCGGCCATTGCTCCAGATCATCCAATCCTTCAAGCAGTTCATCCGCATAGTCGGTAATGCGCAAAAACCATTGTGGAATGCTACGGCGTTCAACCACCGCGCCGGAACGCCAGCCACGGCCGTCGACCACCTGCTCATTGGCCAACACGGTCTGGTCAATTGGGTCCCAGTTCACTTCGGAGTCCCTGCGGTACGCCAGGCCCTTTTGCATCAAACGGGTAAACATCAACTGTTCCCAGCGATAGTACTCCGGTGTGCAGGTCGCAAATTCCCGCGACCAGTCATACGCAAACCCCAGTCGCTGCAATTGCTCACGCATGTGTGCGATATTCGCGTAGGTCCATTTGGCCGGTGCGGTATTGTTTTTGATAGCGGCATTTTCGGCCGGCAACCCAAATGCGTCCCAACCCATAGGCTGCAACACGTTTTTACCCAACATGCGCTGGTAACGGCTGATCACGTCGCCAATGGTGTAGTTACGGACATGACCCATGTGCAAAGCACCGGATGGATAAGGCAACATCGACAGGCAATAAAACTTTTCGACAGTCGGGTCTTCCGTTACCTCATAAGTCTTGTCATTGTCCCAGTGCGCTTGCACACGCACTTCGATTTCGATTGGGTTGTAAGGCGTTTGATCCATGTTTAATCCGGCCGGAAAGTCTGTTTAATTACGAGAAAGCGAAGCATAACCGACCTACGCTTTAGATTGAACCAAGGCGACGTGTCAAAACCCGTTTTTCAACATGAAAACGCCAGTTTTGGCCGTTGGACGCAGCTTTGTGGGACAACCGTGCCGCGATTGGTTATTTTTTAGTGCGGATGTAACCCAACAGTGCGTCAAGACCATAGCTCTCTGGCACACCCTGGTCATCATTTTCAAGCGCCGGCTGAATTGTTTTTGCAACCACCTTGCCCAACTCAACACCAAACTGGTCAAAAGGGTTGATATCCCAAATGACGCTTTGAACAAACACCGCGTGTTCATACAACGCCAGCAATTGACCCAGGCTGAAGGGGTTGAGCTGGTCCAGCAATAAAACTTCAGAAGGGCGTCCGCCCGGCATTTGCCGATGTACATCAACAGCGCCCTGATTCGCCGCGTCTTGCGTACCCGTTGCCAGCGCCGTCGCCTGCGCCAACATATTGGCAAGCAATGCCGCGTGGGCTTCCTGATCATCATGATCCGGCCGGATAACACCAACAAAGCTCATTGGCACGATATCGGTGCCCTGGTGGAACATCTGGAACAGAGAGTGCTGGGCATCGGTTCCGGGTTCACCAAACAGAACCGGGGATGTGGCGTAGTCGATGTGCTGACCGTCGCTGTCTACCGACTTTCCATTTGACTCCATCACCAACTGCTGCAAATAGGCGGGCAGCGAGCGCAGACGATAATCATAGGGTATGACCGCTTGTGCCGGATAACCACAAACATTGCGATGCCAGATTCCCGTTAGCGCCATCAGCACCGGCAGATTGCCGGCAAGCGGTTCGGTTTGAAAATGCCGATCCATAGCGGCGGCGCCCTTCAAAAAATCACTGAAACCAT
>UPTN01000215.1_pt1 | contig 32011 bp, 29 predicted proteins | sample 2160111 | NCBI WGS metagenome assembly UPTN01 (sample SAMN06265058, study PRJEB28932) | marine metagenome | isolation source: Columbia River Estuary | place: USA:Columbia River Estuary, USA | collected 2014-05-05
GTGGCCGGTGTGTTTGTGACCTCCATCTACAGTTTCAGATTGTTGTATCTGACATTCCACGGTAAAGAGCGCTTTAAAGTGGATCATAACAGTGGCGACCATCCGCCTTCAGGAACGTTGGCTCACGCACCAAAAGAATCACCGTTGGTAGTGACCATTCCGCTGATATTGTTGGCCATACCATCGGTTATTATCGGCTGGATGACCATCGAGCCGGTGCTGTTCGGCGGTTGGCTGGATGACTCTATTTTCGTGCTTGATAAAAACAATGTGGTCGCTGAATTGGGTGAGCACTTCCATGGCGCGACAGCCATGGGTATGCACGCAATTAGTACTTTACCTTTCTGGCTGATGATTGCTGGCCTGGTGCTTTCGACGGTTATTTATCTGTTCCGTCCATCGATAGCAGATACGGTCCGCAAGCGGATGCCATTCTTGTACCGCTTGCTTGAAAACAAGTATTACTTTGATGAGTTCTACCAGAAAGTTTTCGCACAAGGCAGTGTGAAGCTGGGTACGAATTTATGGAAAAAAGCGGACGCTGGTTTTATTGATAACGGTATTGTAAATGGATCGGCTCGTGTGGTTGAGTGGTTCGCTGCGCGGGTTCGCCGTTGGCAGACAGGTTTTCTGTATGACTACGCCTTTGCCATGATTATCGGTTTGATCGGTATATTGGCAGTTTGGGTATTAATGGCACCTTGATGATGAATGGGACTATGAACGGATTTACTCTCAGTATTTTAATCTGGCTACCCATTTTGGGTGCAATCGCCGTAATGGTTGCCGGAGCGCAACGGCCTGCAATGGCAAAAGGACTGGCCCTTGCGGTTTCGGGTTTGACCTTCTTGCTTGGTTTGCCGTTGTTCTTTGCTTTCGACACTTCAACTGCTGCCATGCAGTTTGTCGAACTGCGGCCATGGATCGAGACCTTCAATATCCAGTACTACCTGGGTGTCGATGGTTTCTCTGCTCCGCTGATACTCCTGACATTGTTTTTCGGTGTTTTGGTGGTGATAGCCGGTTGGCGTTCCATTCAAAAGAGCGTCAATCAATATATGGCGGCCTTCCTGGTGATGGAAGGGTTGATGATCGGTGTGTTCTCTGCACTTGATGGTCTGCTTTTTTATATCTTCTTTGAAGCCATGTTGATCCCGATGTTCCTGGTGATCGGTATCTGGGGCGGTCCACGCAGGGTCTATGCAACCCTGAAGTTCTTCTTATATACCTTCCTGGGTTCGGTATTCATGCTGATTGGGCTGATTTACCTTTATATCCAGTCAGGTACCTGGGACATTCTGGCGTGGCATGACTTGCCGCTGGCCATGACCGCTCAAAAATGGCTGTTCCTCGGTTTTCTTGCGGCCTTTGCCGTCAAGATTCCGATGTTCCCTGTTCACACGTGGTTGCCCGACGCGCACGTTGAGGCGCCGACTGGCGGTTCTGTCATCCTGGCGGCCATCATGTTGAAAATTGGTGGTTACGGCTTCATCCGTTTTAGCCTTCCCATTACACCGGATGCTTCCGCCGCGCTGGACTGGCTGGTCATTGGGCTTTCGCTGATTGCGGTGGTCTACATTGGTTTTGTCGCGCTGGCGCAGCAGGACATGAAAAAACTGATTGCCTATTCGTCCGTTTCACACATGGGTTTCGTCACCCTCGGCCTGTTTATTGCTTTCTCGATATATCGCAATACAGGTGGTGTTGAAGGCGCTGCGCTGGGCGTTGAAGGCGCCATGGTGCAAATGGTTTCACATGGTTTCATTTCGGGCGCGTTGTTCCTGACTGTCGGTGTTCTTTATGATCGCGTACACAGCAGAATGATCAAGGATTACGGTGGCGTCGCAAACACTATGCCGTGGTTTGCCTTGTTCGCAGTATTTTTCTTGATGGCAAACTCAGGTCTGCCGGGAACCAGTGGGTTTGTTGGCGAATTCATGGTTATCCTGTCAGCATTTCAGGCTAATTTCTGGTTTGCATTCCTGGCTGCGCTGACATTGATTCTGGGTGCTGCATATAGCCTGTGGCTTGCCAAGCGCGTTATTTTTGGCGCGGTTGCAAACCACAATGTACAGAGCCTGCAGGACATTGATGCCCGTGAGGCACTGATGCTTACGACGTTAGCGGTTGCCATATTGTTTTTCGGCTTGTGGCCGCAACCCTTGGTGGATATGTTGCAAGCTTCTGTCGATCACCTGTTACAACACATAGTTCAATCGAAGGTCATATGACATGAATGGCGCCCAAATTTTACTAGCTGCTCCTGAGTTCTGGGTCTTGGCAATGGCCTGTGTAATCATGGTTGTGGATTTATTCCTGCGTGAAGAGCGTCGTGGAATTATTCATCTGCTGGCCATGCTTACTGTGATATTTGCCACCATCATCACATTACGTGGTGATTACCTGGTAGATGGTGTGCTGTCGGTGACTGCATTCAAGGGCAGTTTCATCAGGGATCCCATGGGCGATATACTGAAAGTGTTCAGTTTCGTCATCATGGCTCTCATTTTTACCTACTCCAAATACTATTTGCGTAACTTCAAAATGTTCCGCGCGGATTTCTTTACTTTAAGCTTGTTCTCCCTATTGGGTGTTATGCTGCTGATTTCCGCCAACAGCATGTTGATGATTTACCTCGGGTTGGAACTTGTCTCCCTGTCGGTATACGCACTGGTCGCGTTTAATCGCGAGTCAAGCCGCGGTTCCGAGTCTGCCATGAAGTATTTCGTGTTGGGTTCAATGGCATCGGGCATTTTGCTTTACGGTATGTCCATGATCTATGGTGCCACCGGCAGCCTTGGCTTGCCGGAAATTGCGGAAGCAATCCGTACGCAGGGAAGCGATGACATTTTATTGATATTTGGTCTGGTTTTTGTGATCGTAGGTATTGCATTCAAGTTTGGCGTGGTGCCGTTCCATATGTGGATTCCGGACGTTTATGAAGGCGCGCCGCCTGCTGTTACATTGATTCTGTCTTCAATACCTAAACTGGCCGCATTTGCCATGGCATACCGCTTTTTGAGCAGTGGTCTCGGTGATCTTCACGTTCACTGGCAAAGTATGTTGGCGGTGCTGGCGCTGTTATCCATTGTTTTGGGTAACCTTGCGGCAATCATGCAAACCAACATTAAACGTATGCTGGCGTATTCAACGATTTCCCACATGGGTTTCGTTATGCTTGGACTGTTGCCAAATACGGCCTTTGGTTTTGGCGCATCAATGTATTACGTCATTGTCTACGGTCTGATGTCAGTTGCGGCTTTCGGCATGATCATATTGTTGAGCGCTCGCGGTGTTGAAGCCGAGAACCTGGAAGATTTCAAGGGTCTCAATCAGCGCAATCCGTTTTACGCGGCCATCATGGGGTTGGTCATGTTTTCCATGGCGGGCGTACCGCCAATGGTTGGGTTTTTTGCCAAACTGATGGTTCTAAAAGCGGTTATTGAAGCCGGTCTGTTGTGGTTGGCAATAGCTGCAGTTGTCTTTGCGGTGATCGGCGCGTTTTATTACCTGCGAGTTGTTAAGTACATGTACTTTGACGAAGCGGATGATGAAAGTGTGATTACAGCACCGGTAGATTTTGGTGCGGCGTTGACTTTAAATGGTATTATGATTCTTGGTCTGGGCATATTTTCGAGCTCATTGATCGCTATTTGCATGACAAGCTTCGGTATCTGACGCAGAAGTTTTGGCTGTCTGCCGAATTCCTTGTGTTCAGGTCTTGTAATTAGTGCATTGAGTCTTTATTATGCCCACCTTGCTGATGCGGGGTGGAGCAGTCTGGCAGCTCGTCGGGCTCATAACCCGAAGGTCGCAGGTTCGAATCCTGCCCCCGCTACCATTATTGATCAAGGGTCCGGCAGGGCCCTTTTTTGTTTCACCGGTTGGTGCCGGTGGTCCTTTTCGACGATTGGATGGTGTAATGAAATAAATCTATCGTATCCGCCCGCTTGGGCGTGATTGGGTAGGTTCCGGCGGAAGTCGGGACTAATCGTCGGGGGCGTCTGTGCCCCTTTTTTGTGCCCGGAGATTATGTTTTGAGCGTTCAGAAACTGAATGAATTGTTACAGCCACTGGTAGAAGACCTGGGCTATGAGTTTGTTGGCCTGGAATACAACAGCAATCCAAAACATTCGGTGTTGCGTGTTTTTATCGATGCTGAAGATGGTGTGGGAATCGAGGACTGTGAAGTCGTCAGTCGCGAAGTTGCTGCTTTGCTGGATGTAAAAGACCCAATCCGCAGTCACTACAATTTGGAAGTATCATCTCCAGGTCTGGACAGACCGCTTTTTACCCTCGCGCATTATCTCGAATTTGCCGGTCAACCCGCGCAAATAACCTTGTTCGCACCCCAGAATGGGCGCCGCAAATTTTCGGGGCCGATATTGGGTGTAAAAGAAAATACCGTTTGTATTGAGCAGGACGGTGCCGAGGTGGCGCTTGATTTCGATAATATTGCGAAAGCAAAATTAATTCCGGATTATGAGAAAATTCTTGCCGGTCGCAAATGATTCAACGATGGAATAGGGGATATTCCCCGTACGGAGTTTAAAACAGATGAGTAAAGAAATTCTTCTGGTCGTAGACGCAGTCTCGAATGAAAAAGGTGTTAGTAAAAGCATCATTTTTGAAGCTTTGGAAGCAGCACTTGCGTCGGCAACCGCCAAACGCCACAACAAAGACGAAATAGTGGCTCGTGTCTCTATTAATCGTGAAACCGGCGAATATGAAACTTTCCGTTGCTGGGAAGTGTTGGCCGACGACGCGGAAATCGAATCGACGGACCACCAGATTCTGCTTTCCGATGCGCTCACGCATAATCCCGACATAGAAGTTGGGGCGACCATTGAAGAACCGATGGAAAATGTTGAATTTGGCCGTATCGCCGCACAGACCGCCAAGCAGGTCATTGTGCAGCGTGTCCGTGAAGCGGAAAGAGAGCAGGTCGTTGATGCCTTCAAGGAACGTGAAGGCGAGTTGATTAACGGTATTGTCAAGCGCGTCGAGCGCGGCAATGTATACCTTGATTTGGGTGGTAATGCAGAAGCGTTTGTTTCACAGCGTCACATGATTCAGGGTGAGACTGTACGCCCGGGTGACCGCCTGCGCGCATTTCTTTTCGAAGTTAAGCCGGAAATTCGCGGCCCCCAGCTGTTTGCCAGTCGTACCATCAAAGAGTTTTTGATCGCTTTGTTTGAACTGGAGGTTCCGGAAATTGGTCAGGAATTGATTTCCATCATGGGCGGTGCCCGTGACCCCGGTCGCAGGGCTAAAATTGCAGTTCGTTCAAACGACCCGCGCACAGACCCTATCGGTGCTTGCGTCGGGATGCGCGGTTCACGTGTTCAGGCTGTCTCCAATGAGTTGGCAGGCGAGCGTATTGATATCATCCTTTGGGACGATAATCCGGCACAATTTGTGATCAATGCCATGGCCCCCGCCGAGGTTGCTTCGATCGTGGTGGATGAAGAGCGCCGGGTGATGGATATTGCTGTTGAAGAAGCCAGCCTCTCTCAGGCGATTGGCCGCGGTGGTCAGAATGTGAGATTGGCCAGTGACCTTACCGGCTGGGACCTGAACGTATTGACTGTGCAGGACGCCGACAAGAAAGGCGAGGAAGAAGCAGGCAAGGTACTTACCAATTTCATGGAACGTCTCGACGTGGATGAGGGCGTTGCCAATATCCTTGTGCAGGAAGGTTTCAGTAATATCGAAGAAGTTGCCTATGTTCCGGATTCCGAATTACTTGAAATTGAAGAATTCGACGAAGACATGGTCTCAGAATTGCGTCGTCGCGCCCGTGACGCCCTGTTAACGCAGTTGATCGCCAAGGAAGAGGCATTGGATAGCAACAGCCCTTCAGAGGACCTCCTCGGCCTTGAAGGCATGACAGAGCGTCTTGCTTATCGTCTGGCTGAAAAGGGAACACGTACACAAGAAGACCTCGCAGAACTCTCAGTTGATGAGTTACTGGATGTAGATGATATGCCGGAAGAAGAGGCAGCCGCGTTGATTATGGCTGCACGGGCCCCCTGGTTTGAAGAAGAAAATCAGTAGTCCACATAAAAAAAATCGGCAGGTTCTTCAAGGAGCAAAATAAATGTCTCAAGTTACCGTTTCACAATTGGCAGAAGTTCTGGGTATCAGTGTTGATAAGCTGATCACTCAGATGAGTAAAGCCAATATCAACCTCACCTCTGGTGATGCTGCAGTATCCAATGATGATAAAAAGAAATTGCTCGCCCACCTGAGGTCTGCTCACGGTAAATCTGAAAGCGATGCAACAGCGCCTCAAAAAGTTACGCTCAAGCGTAAGTCAATGAGTGAGCTGCGTATCCAGGGAAGTGGGCCTCGTGCGTCGACCAAAACGGTTAACGTGGAGTTCCGTAAGAGTCGCACCTACGTCAAGCGGGAAGCGTTACAGGAAGCTGAGCAGAACGATCCTGAAAGAGAGAAAGTTCAGCAGGCTCTGGAAGAAGTCAAGGCACGACGCGAGGCTGAGGAATTAGCGCTTAAGGATGCTGCTGAAAAAGAGCGCCTGGAAGCGGAAGAGAAGGCGCGTAAGGCCGCCGAAGCAGAAGCTCAGGAAGCCCAAAAAGCGCAAGAAGAACAAACATTGCGAGAGGCGGAAGAGAAAGCAGAAAAAGCCGCAGCCAAACTTAAGGTCGAGGAAGAAGACCGCAAGAAAGAAGAAGAGCGGGTTCGCAAACTGGCCGAAGAACAGCACAAGCGTAAGAAAGAGCGCGCCAAACCTGCGACCCGTTACGGTCGCAAGGAATTACATGTCGCTGGCGGCGCAGGAGCTTCGCGGCGTCGTAAACCGTCCAGACGCGGAGCCAGCAGCTCATCACGTGCGACTGAGCACGGGTTCTCCAGGCCAACAGCGCCGGTGGTTCGCGATGTTGAAATTCCTGAAACCATAACGGTCGCAGATCTCGCAAAACTGCTAGCGCTTAAAGCGGGTGAAGTGATTAAAGTGCTCATGAACATGGGCATGATGGTGACCATTAATCAGTCATTGGATCAGGATACAGCCATTCTCGTGGTTGAAGAGCTTGGTCACAGCGCGAAACCTGCAGAAGACAAGGGTATCGAGCAAACGCTGATTGCAGAGGAAGAAAGCATTGAGGGGGTTGGTGTGAGCAGACCGCCCGTTGTTACCGTCATGGGCCATGTCGATCACGGAAAAACCTCGCTTCTGGATTACATCAAGGCAACCAAAGTTGCCGATGCCGAAGCGGGTGGTATTACACAGCACATCGGTGCCTACCACGTAGAAACCGAGCGCGGCATCATCACGTTCTTAGATACCCCGGGCCATGCGGCTTTCACGGCCATGCGTTCGCGTGGCGCCAAGGCAACGGATATCGTTGTGCTGGTTGTCGCGGCAGATGATGGTGTTATGCCACAGACCAAAGAAGCCATTCAGCACGCTCGCGCAGCTGGCGTTCCGCTGATTGTGGCAATCAACAAAATTGATATTCCGGACTCAGATCTTGAACGGGTCAAATCTGAGCTTTCTCAGGAAGAAGTCATTTCTGAAGAATGGGGCGGTGAAGAATTGTTCGTGCCGGTTTCAGCCAAAACGGGTGAGGGTATTGAAGACCTGCTCGAGGGCATTTTGTTACAGGCCGAGTTATTGGAGCTTAAGGCTGATCCGGAGCGGCGCGCACAAGGTCTCGTTATCGAGTCCAGCCTGGATAAAGGCCGCGGCCCTGTGGCGACTATTCTGGTACAGAATGGAACGCTCAAACGCGGTGAAATGGTTTTGGCTGGTCAGGAGTTTGGACGGGTCAGGGCGATGTTTGATGAAAGCGGCGCGGCGATAGAATCTGCCGGTCCTTCCATGCCTGTGGTTATTCTCGGACTGTCTGGTGTTCCATACGCTGGTGATGAAGTATTGGTAGTGGCCAATGAAAGAAGGGCCCGTGAAGCCGCCAGTCAACGACAGGATCGTCAACGCGAAAGCCGTCTTGCGCAGCAGCAGGCAGCCAACCTCCAAAATCTGTTTGAGAACATGGGTAAAGGTGAGCAACTTTCCGTTAACTTGTTGATTCGTGCCGATGTACAAGGCAGTGTTGAGGCACTTAAAGACTCATTGGTGAGTCTGAGTAACGAAGACGTGAAGGTTAATATCGTGGCCTCGGGTGTGGGCGCAATTACCGAGTCTGATGCGTCATTGGCGCAGGCTTCCGGTGCCATTATCATCGGCTTTAATGTGCGTGCGGACTCCAGTGCACGTAAAGTTATTCAAGACAACGAGTTGGACCTGCATTATTACAGCATTATTTATGAAGCCATTGATGAGGTTAAAGCAGCGATCACCGGCATGCTCGGTACCGAGACACGTGAAACGATCGTGGGTCTGGCGCAGGTGAAGGATGTATTCCGTTCATCAAAACTTGGCGCCATTGCGGGTTGTCTGGTTATCGAAGGCCACGTGAAAAGTTCCAACCCGATCAGGGTGCTGCGTAATAATGTGGTGATATTTGAAGGTGAGCTTGAATCATTGCGTCGTTTCAAAGAGAACGTCAGTGAAGTGCAGTCAGGAACCGAATGCGGTATTGGTGTCAAAATGTATAACGATGTCAAACCAGGTGACCAGATCGAGTGCTTCGAGCGAACCGAAGTTGCCAGAACGCTTAAATAACGGTTGCTAATGTAAAATGCCACCTAGAGACTTTAAAAGATCTGAGCGCGTTGCGGGACAGTTGCGACGTGACCTTGCCAAGCTGATTCAGAAGGAAATTAAAGATCCGGCTGTTGGCTTTGTCAGTGTGTCGGACGTTGAAGTTACCCGGGATCTTTCCCACGCGAAAATTTTCGTTACGGTTTTTGATCCGGAAAAGTCAGAGACAAGCTTGAAGGCACTGCGCAAGGCTGCTGTGTTTTTGCGCCTGCGACTTGGCCAGGAGTTGCGGCTTCGGCATGTGCCGGAGCTGCATTTCGTTCACGACGATTCCGTCGAGAAGGGTAGCCGTATGGATGAGATGATCTCCAGGGCACTAAACGCTGACAAGGGCGGGCACGAGGGCACGCTGGCCGAAGCTGAAGAGTCCGACCAGGACTAAAGGTGTTCATGTGAGTCGCCGCAAAAGCGGATTGAATATTCACGGCATTGTTCTGTTGGACAAACCGGTCGGAATATCTTCCAACCGGGCTTTACAGAAAGTTCGCGGTATATATCAGGCCCGCAAGGCAGGGCATACCGGTAGTCTTGACCCGTTTGCGACCGGCATGCTGCCCATCTGTTTGGGCGAGGCCAGTAAAACAGCAGCCTATATGCTGGAAGCGGGCAAGCAGTACCGCGCAACGGCCCGTCTTGGTGAAGCCACGACAACGGGCGATATTGAAGGGGATGTCATCCAGACACTCCCGATACCTGATGTGGATTCCACTAGCCTCGCGCTTACCCTGAAACAGTTTGTCGGGGAAATCAGGCAGGTCCCACCCATGTATTCAGCCTTGAAGCATGAAGGCAAACCGTTGTATGAATACGCACGTGCAGGTATTGAAATTGACCGGCCCGCGCGCGCGGTAACCATTCACGAGTTGGACCTGGTTGCCTGGCAATCACCCAACCTTATTTTCGATGTGCGCTGCTCCAAGGGAACCTACATAAGAACACTTGCGGAAGATATCGCCAAGGCGCTGGGCAGTTGTGGGCATCTGGTTGAATTGCGGCGTACAGAAGTTGAGCCGTTTGGCTCATTTTCGATGGTGACGCTTGAGCAATTGCAGGAAGCGCGGGAGCATGGCGGACTGCAGGATTTTCTGTTGCCAGTTGATGTGGGGCTGGCTGATTGGCCAAAAGTGGTGTTGGATAAACTCCAGCATGAGAAATTTATGCATGGTAACCGCTTTCCTTTTTCGACAACTGAACCGGTTTCCAGCGATGTGCGGGTATATGGCCCGGGTGGTGACTTGTTGGGCTTGGCTGGTATCACGCCGGCGGGCGATTTACAGCCTGACCGCGTGTTTAATTTGCAGCAGGACGCGCAATAACCACTGCCGAAGGGTTCCTTTCGACTCACTTCATTGTTAAATCATCTATTTAGAGCCTATATAGTGCTTGTCTGATATTGCCACGGCGGTTAAAATGTTCGGCTACCGAAAACCTGGGGCTACCGGTTTTGGAAGACTTACATCGTAATTATGCGGGGTGATATTTCCAGAAACAAAGGGGCTCTATTCATGGAGATGGAACCATGTCTATTAATGCAGAGACAAAAAGTAAAGTTGTAAGCGAGTTTAAACGTTCAGAAAATGATACTGGCTCTCCAGAGGTGCAGGTCGCACTTTTGACAGCACGAATTCAATACCTCACTGGTCACTTCAAGACACACAAACACGATCATCATTCCCGCCGTGGTTTGCTGCGTATGGTTAATCAGCGCCGCAGCCTGTTGGACTATCTGAAGAAAAAAGAAATCCAGCGTTACCGTGATCTTATTGAACGTCTTGGTTTGCGTCGTTAATTCTTTTGTCCAACACGAATCGTTCGGGGGCTGTCGAAATCTTCATTCCGTCAGCACCGGAACGTACTCGAATAAAATTGCCTGAAGACAGGCTTAAAAGAGCCAGGTGGCTCTTCACACTAAACAGGAAACTAACGTGCAAAAACTGACAAAGACATTCAAATTCGGTGATCACACCGTCACCATCGAGACCGGTGAAATTGCCCGCCAGGCAAGCGCAACCGTAATGGTCAACATGGATGATACCGTGATGATGGTTGCCGTAGTTGGGCAGAAAGAGGCCAAGCCTGGCCAGTCTTTCTTTCCATTAACGGTAAATTATCAGGAAAAATTCTATGCCGCTGGACGTATTCCCGGTGGATTCTTCAAACGTGAAGGTCGGCCTACTGAGAAAGAGACACTGACTTGTCGCTTGATCGATCGCCCCATTCGCCCATTGTTCCCTAAAGGCTTCCTGAATGAAGTGCAGGTCACTGCGAACCTGGTCTCTTCTAACCCTGAAGTTGATGGTGATATCCCGGCGTTGATCGGTACTTCTGCCGCACTGGCGCTGAGTGGCATGCCTTTCAGTGGTCCGGTTGGCGCATCTAAAGTCGGCTACATTAACAACGAGTATGTACTGAACCCAACCACTACCCAGTTGAAAGAATCCAGCCTGAACCTGGTGGTTGCAGGAACGGAAAAAGCAGTGTTGATGGTTGAGTCCGAAGCAAACCTTCTTTCTGAAGAAGTCATGCTTGGTGCTGTCACCTTTGGTCACGACGCAATGAAAGTTGTTGTTGAGGCGATTAATGAGTTGGTTGCCGAAGCAGGCGTTGCCAAATGGGAATGGGAAGCGCAGGCCGAAGATGAAGATCTGAAAGCGAAAGTAGAGGCTTCTGCGAAAGACGGTTTGGTCGCGGCTTATGCTATTGCGGATAAAATGGAACGTCAGGCAGCGGTCTCGGAAGTTAAAAAATCCGTTATCGAAGCGCTTTGTAATGAAGAAGACGAAGGCGCGCCTTCAGCATCTGCTGTTGCCGGAGCATTTGGCAAACTGGAAAAATTCCTGGTACGTGATCACATCCTGTCAGGTAATCCACGTATTGACGGTCGCGACGTTACGACCGTTCGTCCGATTACAGTTAAACCGGGTATTTTGCCGCGCACCCATGGTTCTGCCCTGTTCACCCGTGGTGAAACACAGGCGATTGTGACAACCACCCTGGGTACGACCCGCGATGCACAGATGATTGACGCGGTGAATGGCGAATACAAAGACCCGTTCATGCTGCACTACAACTTCCCGTTGTTCTGTGTTGGTGAAACCGGCTTTGCTGGCGGCCCCAAGCGTCGTGAAATCGGCCATGGCTGGTTGGCGCGTCGTGGTGTTACCGCTGTGCTGCCTGGTATCGAAGATTTCCCATATGTTATTCGTGTGGTATCTGAAATCACCGAATCAAACGGCTCCAGCTCAATGGCTTCTGTTTGCGGAACGTCACTGGCTTTGATGGATGCTGGTGTGCCGATCAAGGCGCCGGTAGCCGGTATTGCCATGGGTCTGATCAAGGAAGGCGATCGCTTTGCAGTACTGAGCGACATTCTTGGCGACGAAGATCACCTCGGCGACATGGATTTCAAGGTAGCCGGTACAGCCGAAGGCATTACCGCGTTGCAGATGGATATCAAAATTGAAGGTATCAATGAAGAAATCATGCGCATCGCGCTTTCGCAGGCGAAAGACGGTCGTAATTTCATCCTTGGTGAAATGAACAAGGTTATTAGCGAGCCACGTGGCGAAATGTCAGAGTTTGCTCCACGTCTGGTTACCATCAAAATTCATCCTGACAAGATTCGCGATGTCATTGGTAAGGGTGGCGTTACTATCCGCAGTATTACCGAAGAGACTGGCGCGACTATCGATATAGCCGATGACGGTACCATTACAATTGGTTCAGTCAACAAAGAAGCTGGTGACGAAGCGCGTAAACGCATCGAGCAGATCACAGCGGATATCGAGCCTGGTCAGGTTTTTGAAGGCAAGGTCATCAAAATCATGAATTTTGGCGCTTTTGTCTCGCTGACACCGGGTCGCGATGGTCTGGTTCACATTTCACAGCTTTCTGATGAGCGTGTTGAAAATGTAACCGACGTCGTTAAAGAAGGCGAAGTGGTTAAGGTCAAGGTTCTTGAAGTTGACAAGCAAGGCCGTGTTCGCCTGTCAATGAAAGAGGTTGGCAAAGAGGACTGATTGGTTTCAGCCTTACGCAGTTAAAGAAAACGCCCGGTTTATCCGGGCGTTTTTTTATGCAGGGAATATGCAGGCCGCGATTATTTGCCCCGTGCCATTGCGTAATTTATTGCGGACGTCTTTTATTAGTAGCGCGGGAAAAATGGTATTGCCGGTAATTGATAAAGGTGGGTATTACATGCCTGCGGACCATGCGCTTTAGCACCGTCGAGGTTACAATAACCACTCAAACAAGGACGCATTAAATGCTCGCAATTATTCTTGCGGCAGGCCGGGGCAACCGGCTTGCTGAATTTAATCCGGATGGCCGGCCCAAATGTTTGCTGGAGTTTGATGGGCGGAGTCTGCTGGAGCGCCAACTGGATATCCTGTTTCGGTCAGGGGTCAGCAACGTAACGCTGGTGGTGGGCTACGAGGCAGATACGATTATCGACCACGTCGGCACCTTGTCTTCACGTCCTGACGTCGCTTTTGTTTATAACCCGGCCTTCACCAACGGCAGCGTACTTAGTTTGCTTGCCGCGCATGAGGCCATGAGCAGTGGTGAAAGTGTTCTGGTTTTGGATGCAGACGTTCTGTTCCATCCGCAAATCATGCAACGTCTGATTAAATCACCTCATCAGAATTGTTTTTTGGTTGATCATGATTTTATTCCGGGAGATGAACCGGTAAAAATCGCCATCCGTGAAAACCAAATGGTTGAATTCAGAAAGGCCCTACCGGTGAACCTTGCTTTTGACAAGCTTGGTGAGTCAGTCGGCTTTTTTAAATTCGACAGTAAAACCGCAGTCGATATTGCGCAAACTTGTGAAGAATACCGCAAAGAGGGTCTTATAGACGCGCCTCATGAAGAGGTGTTGCGGGATGTGTTATTGGCCCAGCCATCCGCTTTTTCATATGAGGACGTGAGCGGGTTGCCGTGGCTCGAGGTAGATTTTCCAGAGGACATAGAAAGGGCAATCAAGCAAGTTTTGCCGGCTATCAGGAAAGAGATATCTGATTTTTAACCAGGGAAGAAAAATCGTGCGAAAGACCACACAATTAAAAAATATGCTTACGTCCGGTCAGACGGAATTCATACTCGAGGCCCATAATGGCTTGTCGGCCAGAATCGTTGAAGAAGCAGGATTCAAGGGTATTTGGGGGTCTGGTCTGGCGCTTTCTGCGCAGCACGCGGTGCGTGATAACAACGAGCTTTCCTGGACGCAGGTGGTTGAACAACTTGAGTTCATGACCGACGTGACCCGTATACCGATATTGCTCGATGGCGACACCGGGTATGGGGATTTCAATAATATGCGCAGGCTGGTCCGCAAGCTTGGCCAGATTGGCGTTGCCGGTGTCTGTATTGAAGACAAGCTTTTCCCCAAGACCAACAGCTTTATTCAGGGTGAAGCGCAACCGCTGGAAGATATCCAGACGTTCTGCGGCAAAATTCAGGCCGGTAAGGATTCCCAAACCGATGAAGATTTCTCTATTGTTGCCAGGGTTGAGGCGTTTATAGCTGGCTGGGGTCTTGATGAGGCACTCAAACGGGCGGAGGCTTATCGCGTTGCCGGCGCAGACGCGATTCTTATCCACAGCAAACACAGTCAGCCCGATGAAGTACTGGAGTTTGCTGCTGAGTGGGCAAACCGCAGTCCGCTGGTGATCGTTCCGACCAAATATTACGCAACACCGACAGAAGTTTTTGAGCAGGCACAGGTCAGCCTGGTGATATGGGCCAATCACATGATTAGGACCTGCATTTCTGCAATGCAGGCCACGGCCACCAATATTCACGACACACGGTCGCTTGTTGAGAGCGAAGGGCGTATTGCCACGGTCTCTGAAATATTCCGTTTACAGGGCGCTGATGAGCTTCTGGAAGCCGAAAAACGTTATGCGCGTGGTGGCAGTCACCCGGTTTCGGCGATTATCCTTGCTGCATCACGCGGCCAGGGTATGGATGAACTGACCCGCAACAGACCGAAGGTCATGCTGCCTGTGGCTGGTGTACCGGTATTGCGTCACCAAGTGGATAAGTTCAAGAAGCAGGGCGTTAACGATATCTCCGTGGTTGCCGGATATCGCCATGAGGCCATCAATGTTCAGGGTGCCAAAGTACTGCTGAATGATAATTGGGAGACTACGGGTGAGCTTGCATCTTTGGCGTGTGCCATGGAAAGCTTCAGCGATGATACTGTCATCATTTACGGCGACTTACTGTTCCGCTCCTACATGCTGCACAACTTATTGGACTGGAAAGCAGACCTGCTGGTTGCCGTTGATTCATCACCAATTTCCGATGCGGTCGGCAACGTTAACGACAAGGTGTATTGCTCTTCCCCGGACAACCGCGCCATGTATCAGCAAAAAGTAACGCTGGAGCATGTTTATTCAGGTCCGGATGAACAGGGGCGGAAGTCCGATGGGCGTTGGATTGGTATGATACGTGTCGCCGGTCAGGGTAGTGTGTACCTGCGGTCTGCGATGGAAACACTTAAGAAAAATAACGATTTTGACAAACTGGGCATTCCGGATTTGCTAAACCAGTTAGCAAAAGACGGGCACCCACCGCAGGTGCAATACGTGACTGGTCACTGGATGGATATAAACAATCTCGATGATTTGGAGCGCGCAGGCGCATTTGAGCATGCTTCGGGAGAGTGATTGAGTAAAGGCTTAACAGGTCAAGCCCAATTACCAGGTCATAACTCCCGGACATTATGAAAAGGAGTCTAACGATGAAAGCATTTATTTCAGGTAGTTGTCTCATGCTGGCTTTGGTTTTCGGTCCGTGTGTCATGGCTGATCCGGTAGGTATTACGCCATCAATGTCTTCGGTGGAAGTTGTCCACAAAGGCAAAACGGTACGTATCGAAAGAAACCAGGACAACAAGAACACCATTGCCGCTGATTACGCATTGACCTCCCGCCCTTGTCCGCCGTTTTGCATTCGACCGATCATGTTGGCGCCCGGTGTTGAAACCGTTGGTGAGCTTGAGCTCATTGATTATCTGGTTGCGGCAGGCAAGCCCGGCAGTAATATTTTGGTCATTGACTCCCGCACTCCCGATTGGGTTGTTAAAGGAACCATCCCCGGTTCGGTTAACATTCCCTGGACACTCTTGAAAGAAGACACGTCCGACCCGATCACCATTGGCGGTATTCTGGAAGACCGTTTTGGCGCCCAGCGTGAAGACGAGTTGTGGAATTTTGCTAAAGTTAAAACCCTGGTGTTGTTCTGCAACGGGATGTGGTGTGGGCAGTCGCCAAGAAACATCATGACCTTGTTGAAATACGGTTATCCCGCCAATAAGATCAAATGGTATCGTGGCGGCATGCAAAACTGGCAGGCGCTGGGACTCACGACAGTCGGCGGTTAGCCAGTCGGCTGAAATGGCCGCCCAAACGCGTTGTAGCGGAAAAATTTCACTTATTGCACGGGCTTTCTGAAGCCGTAAAAAAACCGGGGTCTATATGATAGAAGCAAGTCAGTTTGTTGGGGCAGCCAAGCGTTTGGGTTTTGATTTTTGGGCCGGTGTCCCGTGTTCATTTTTGACCCCGTTTATCAACTACACCATCGGTGATACTGACCTGACGTATATCTCGGCTGCGAACGAGGGAGATGCCGTTGCCGCATCTACCGGTGCGGCATTGGGTGGACACCGTTCTGTTGCAATGATGCAGAATTCCGGACTGGGAAATGCCGTCAGTCCTTTGACGTCACTTAACCAGGTGTTCCGGGTTCCATTGTTATTGATCATCACCCTGCGCGGCGAACCCGGCAAGCCGGATGAACCGCAGCATGAACTGATGGGGCAGATTACGACCGAGTTATTGGAGACCATGCGTATTCCTTGGGACTGGTTTCCGGACCAGGATGATCTTGTAGAGAACGCCTTGCAGCAGGCGGTTGAGCACATGGACACAACCGGCAGGCCCTATGCACTCATTATGAAAAAAGGCATGGTTGAGCCATATCCGCTTGGTCAGGTGCCAGGCTTCGAAAAAGCATCGGCCCAACCCATGAGTGCGGATATTCCTGAGGGGGCTGACTTTCCAAGCCGGCATGAAGTGTTGGATAGCCTGGTGGCTGCTGGTAACGTGCAGGACACGGTGTTGATTGCGTCCACTGGTTTTAGTGGGCGCGAACTGTACGCCATCGATGACCGTCCGAATCAACTGTATATGGTGGGCTCTATGGGGTGCGCTTCGTCTTTGGGGCTGGGTCTCTCGCTGGTTAGGCCTGACAAGAAAATAATTGTGATTGATGGCGATGGGGCGGCGCTGATGCGCATGGGCAATATGGCCACAATCGGCGCTTATGGAGGCGCGAACTACTACCATATTTTGCTCGATAACCGTGTGCATGAGTCCACCGGTGGTCAAATGACAGTCAGTTCAGGCGTCGATTTTCCAGCGGTCGCAGCCGCATGCGGTTACCGGGAGGTACACCGGGCAGGTACAGACTTGCGATGCGTGGGTGAATTTCTGCAAGCAAAAGCGCCTGCTTTTATGTGTGTAAATACAAGAAAAGGCGTGCCTGAAGGTCTGCCGCGTCCATCGGTTAAACCCGCCGAAGTTGCCAGACGCCTGATGAATCATCTCAATGTGAATGCAGCATGGGCATCCATGGATTAACATTCAGAATGGTTTTTTTGAACTTGCCAGTGGATAAAACAATCCTATTGGTCGTTAAAATCTAGTAAAATCAGCGCACGTTAACGGGAGTTGGAAATGGGCACAGAACGAACCACCAGGATGGGTCACAGAGCCGGCATATTAGGCTGGTTTGACCGCATTCGCTTTAATGAAATTTTACGTCAGGGCATTGGTTTGTTGTTGGTAGCCGTGTGCGCATATTTTGCCATGCCGGATCCCGGAACAGTGGCGATTGGGCTTGGCATGGCAGTAGCGGGCCAGATTTTTCGTATTTATGCCGCTGGATATATATTCAAGAATAAACAACTTGCTTCAACCGGGCCTTACGCGCTGGTGAGGCACCCTTTGTATCTTGGTAATTTTCTGATCCTTATAGGGTTTACTATCGCATCAGCCAATCTTTATGTGGCCGCTGGCGTGCTGGTTTTTTTCCTGGTCTGGTATCCAGCCGCGATCAGTTACGAAGACGGCAAGCTGGAAAGAATCTTTGAAGACGAGTGGCGCGAATGGAGTAAAGACATCCGGGCTATTATTCCGGGGCGTTTTCGCTGGGCAGATTTGAAGGCCGAAGGCTGGGATACTTACCAATCGTTGATCCGCAATGGCGAACTGCCAATTTCGCTTTATTTATTGAGTTGCGGAATCTGGTTATGGGTCGTCGCCCACGGCGCGTAAACTCGCGAATTTCATCATGGGTGCTTGTCATCCGCTATTAACCAGGGAAATGGTGTGAAATACACGCTTCTAAATCCAGGTCCGGTATCTTTGAGCGAGGGCGTGCGCCGTGCTGTGACTCGCATGGACTTATGCCACCGTGAACCGGAATATTTTGAACTTCAGGATCAGGTCATCAGTGGGTTGCTGGACGTATATCATTGTGATCCAAAGCAGTGGGCCGCTGTACTGATCGGCGGGTCTGGTACTTCGGCGATGGAAGCCATGATGGTTTCATTGATACCAGATGATGCACATGTGCTGGTGCTGGAAAACGGTGTTTATGGCGAGCGATTAAGCAAAATTGCCGATATTTACGGCATTCGGCATGATTCACTCAAATCGGCTTGGGGTGAAGAAATTGACCTTAAAGCATTGGACGGTTTGCTGGCGAGCAATCAATTTTCTCACGTTTTGGCCGTTCATCACGAAACCACGACTGGACGTTTGAACCCTATCGACGAAATCGCGGCGCTGTGCACCGGTTATGGCGTAAAGCTATTGCTTGACGCGGTGTCCAGTTTTGGTGCGGAATCCATTCCATTTGACCAACCCTGTTTGCATGCGATAGCCGCCACGGCGAATAAATGTCTACACGGTATTCCGGGCCTTGCGATGGTCTTGTGTCGACATGAAGATTTGCAGCAGGATATCAAACCACGCAGCCTGAGTTTGCACTTGCCCGGTTGGGCAAAGCAGCAGGCAAAGCAGTCAACGCCTTTCACCCCTGCGGTCAACGCACTACTTGGCCTTGCCCAGGCTTTAAAAGAGCTCGACAAACAGGGTGGTTGGAAAGCGCGTAAAGCACGTTATTGTGAGTTGGCTGGCAGGGTTGCAGAAACCTGTAGTGAACTGGGTGTGGAGCCATGGTTGCCGGCAGAGGATAGTTCCTGTGTTTTGAGAAGCTACCACTTACCCAAAGGTTTAACCTACGGCCGCTTGCACGACGGTCTGAAACAGCACGGCTTTATCATTTATGCAGGGCAGGGCCGGTTTGCCGAGCAATTATTCCGGGTTTCAACAATGGGCGAGATAAGCGATTATGAAATGGCCAGGCTGGAACAAGCGTTCAGATCAGTGATTAGCGATTGAGAGAGAACTATGCAAAGAGCTAAAACACCCCAGTTGATTCCACTTCGTTTGCTTTTGGCAATCATGGTCATTATTTTACTGATGCCCGCTTCAGCGCTGGCTTATCTCGATCCGACGACTGGCAGTATGCTCATATCAGCCATTGTGGGTCTGTTTGCATCCCTGGTTTTGGCCATCAAGACTTACTGGTATCGCATCAAGGCATTTTTCAAAAGCAAGCCTGTCGACAACAGCACCAACGACGACTCTGCCTGAGCAGGTGCTGGGGCAATGGGGATATTTCAAGCCTGGTCCGGCTGGCGCAGATATCGAAAATTAGCTCCGGAGTGGCAAAATTTAGTTGTTTATTCTGAAAGTGGTCAGGATTGGCATTATTTTGAACCGCTAATTGCCGTGCTTAATGGTCAATTACAGCACCGGGTTACTTATATCACTTCCGACCAGCATGACCCCGGATTGAGTCGTCAGCACGATTTTTTTACAGCCATTCATATTCCGGAAGGGTTCTTCCTGACGTTACACTTCAACATGCAAAAAGCCGACGTGGTCGTGCTGACCATGATGGACCTGGACAACCTCCAGTTGAAGAAATCCATCAATCCGGTTCACTATGTTTACCTGTTCCACGCACTTGGCAGTACTCACATGGTAGATCATGCCAACTCCTACGATGCTTATGACAGTCTGTTTTGTGTTGGACCGCATCACGTGGAGGAATTGCGGAAAAGGGAGTCTCTGGAAGGGTTGAAAGCGCGAAATCTGTTCGAGTATGGGCACCCGCGGCTTGAAGATCTGTTATCCGCCGGACAGGACTACACTGCGGCTACACCACAGCAGCAGGCTGCCGAAGATACAGCGCCGGTCGTTCTGATTGCGCCTACCTGGGGCGATCAATCAATTTTCAATGTCTGTGGGGATGAGCTGACAGGGATGCTGCTGGATGCGGGTTTTCATGTGATCGTCAGACCGCATTACCAGACGTTAAAGTTGACGCCCGAAGTTATAGATGGACTCAAACGCAAATACGGCGACCGTCAAAACTTTGAGTTCCAGGATCGTATGGGTGAAAGCGAATCGCTGTTCCGGTCGGATATTCTGATTTGTGACTGGTCCGCAATGGCCATTGAGTACGCGCTGGGACTGGAAAAGCCGGTGTTGTTCATTGATTTGCCCAGACGTGTTCGCAACCCAGATTGGCAGCAGTTGGGGATTGAGCCACAGGAAGCATCGTTCCGCGAACTCGCGGGTGAGATAGTTTCACCGCAACAACTGCACGAGGTGCCTGACACAATTGCCCGCCTGTTGCAAAAGCGGGAAAACTTCAGACAAGCCATGCGTAAGCTACGTCCGCAAATGGTTTTCAATATTGGCAACAGCATTGATGCAGGAGCCAGGGAAATTGCACGGTTGGCGGACGAGAAAGCGCGTGAGCGGTTGGCACGGGAGCGATCTGATGACTGATACACAGAAAAAACAACCACGAAGGCAATTGTTCCGCTGGTTGGGCTGGTTCGCAATTGCCAATGCGGTTGTATTTGGGCTGATCAGTTTACGTTATCTAAGTGGTAGTCTGACGACTTCGACGCCATTGGCGTGGCTTTACCTGGTCACCATTTACATCAGCCATCATAGTTGGCTCGCTTTATTGCCATTGCTCTTACTGGTCGCGCCGTTCATTGTTTTGCGACCTTCATTGCGGTGGACTAAAATTCTGTCGGTTTTGCTCATGGCAGCCATCATAGCGGTCATCATGCTCGACAGTTTGTTGTGGTCGCAAAGCCGCTTTCATATCAATATTCTGACACTCAAAATACTGGGTTCCTCGAGCTTTATTTTTGTTGCGGTCATGTTCTTCATAGCGCTGATGTTTGAGTTTATGTTGGCTGGCAGGGTGTGGGCGTGGGTGAGTTCGGCATCGACGCACAGGGGTAAACTCCTGGGCGCGGTGATTGCTTGTTGCTTTGTCGTTGCGCAATGCATTTATGCATGGGCAGATGCAAGTTATTACATACCTGTCACCAGTGTTGCCCAACAGTTGCCGGTACAGCGAGGGTTTACCGCCAAAAAACTTCTGGTGCGTGCCGGGTGGGTCGATATTAGCCAAAGTCGGGAACGCCAGTTGGCGAGCCGTTTGGCAACTGGGTCGGAGCAGTCCGCGTCAGCAAATTTGAATTATCCTTTGACGCCAATGGCGTGCACCGAACAATCACCGCTAAATCTCGTAGTGATCATGGCGGATGCCATGAGAGGCGATATGCTGAGAAATGATCTGGCACCCAACATGGTTCAATTCGCTAACCAACGAGCGACGCTTTTCTCAAATCATTTCAGTGGCGGAAATTCCTCACAAGCCGGCGCGTTCAGTTTTTTTTACGGATTGCCGACCGGCTATTTCAACAGTTTTGAGGCCTTGCAAAAACCACCTGTTTTTATGCAGCAGTTGAGCACCGAAAATTATCAGCTTGGTCTGTTCAGTAGTGCCAACCTTTACAGGCCCGTGTCACTTGACCGTACGGCGTTTGCCTATGTGCCAAATCTTCGTATTGAAACCAAGCCGGTTGACGCGCCGGCCTGGCAACGTGACCGGATAATGACAGCAGAATGGTTGGAATGGCTTGATAACCGGGTCGAGGACAAACCATTTTTTGGATTCCTTTTTTACGATGCCACAAATGACATGACCTACCCGCCGGAGTATGCCAATCGTGTTGTGGCGGATCCGAATGACGCCATGCCCAAGGAGTTTGCGGATTATAAAACCTCGGTGATGTTTGTTGACGAGTTGATTGGTCAGGTGATTGCAGATCTTGAAACACGTGGTCTGGCCGAGCAAACGGTGGTGCTCATTACGGCTGATCACGGGGAAGAGTTCAATGAAAATGGGGATGGGGTGAGCGGTCATGGTTCCGGCTATAGTCGCTACCAGCTCGGTGTGCCCATGTTGTTGGCGTGGCCGGGTGTAGAGCCGCAGCGCATATCACGGCGTACATCCCACTTTGATATAGCACCAACCCTGATGCGGCGACTGCTGGGTTGTTCAAACGCTTTTGCCGACTACTCGAGTGGACGCGATCTTTACGATGGCCCGCAATGGGATTGGCTGATCGCAGGTAGCTATTACAATTACGCCGTGATCGAGCCTGAACAGATTACGGTGACCTTCCCAAACGGGACCTATGAAGTTCGCGACAGCGATCACCGTTTGCTGTCCCAACCGCAGATTAATGGCGAAGTATTGGAGGCCGTGATGCGCGAAAATACCAGGTTTCATAAGTGATGCGGAAGCTGTTTAAACACGGGTTGCTGATTTGTAGCCTGCTGTTGTCGGTACCCGTGTTGGCCGATGTGGTGGTTAACACAGAATCTCTTCGTCTTCAGTTCAGTGAGCGTGGAGACTTGCTCCGCGCGGAGGCCTGCTTCCCTATTTGTTTCGGGGAAGATTCAAAAACACGAATATTGTCGGCCGAGCAGGGCTTGCTGAAATTTGCAGGTGACTTCGATCAGGGCTTGAGTCTGGAGCGCGCACGCAGCAACGCCGTCACGGTATTATCGTTTAAAGAGTCATCGGGAGACACCTTGCGCCGTTGGCAGATTCCGGATCAGGGTTGGATGATTTCTGTCACTTCTTCTACTCAGGATTCAGTAACCCTGACGAGCGGTGAGGAGTTCAGGCCGGCCCCATCGAGTGGTTTTGGTTATCTTCTGGAACAGTCGCGATATCTCGTCTTTGAAGGCGATTCGGTCTCAACCATTGGCCTGAATGACGCAGAGCAGTCTGTTCGCAATAGTGATGGCTGGTTTGGCTTTCGTAACCGTTTCTGGACGGCCATGGTTCTGCCGGGGTCACCGGTGTCAATGCAGTTTGAAACGGGTGAGTCGGTTGAAGATGCCCGTATTGATGTCGCTAGCACCGACCAGGCTTTCAGCCTGGATATGTACCTTGGTCCCATTGAACCCCGCGCGCTTTCACAGGCTTCCAGTGCGCTTGAAAACTTGATGTATTCGGGTCTGTGGTTCTGGTTGCGCTGGATTTGCCAGGCTCTTTATTATTTGCTGTCCGCAATATCGATGGTGGTGCCGCAATGGGGGTTGGCGGTGATGGTTTTGTCGGTTGTGGTGGGTATGTTAATGCAACCTCTGAGCAAGATTGCTGACCGCTTGCAGAACCAGGTCCACGAAATCGATGCCCGCTTGGCGCCAAAACTGCGGGCGATCAAAAACAACCATAAAGGCGCGGAACAGTCGGAGAAGATTCTGGCGATGTATAAAGAGGAGGATGTGCATCCTTTGTACAGCTTAAAAAGTCTCGTGGGCGTTTTTGTGGTCATACCGGTATTCATTGGTGCGTTTGATATGCTCGCGGAAAACATTCACCTTTCTGCTGAATCTTTTCTCTGGATTGCAGACTTGTCACGGCAGGATGCGTTTCTGGCACTGCCGTTTCGTGTGCCATTTTTTGGTGCATATTTGAATTTGCTGCCGTTTATCATGACGGGCTTTTCTTTTATTGCGTCCAGGCTGCACAGTCACCCTGCCATGGACGCAGTTCAACGGCGTAAACACACCCGCAACCTGGTGCTGATGTCGTTAGGTTTTCTGGTTCTGTTTTACACTTTCCCGGCAGGCATGGTTTTGTACTGGACCACCAATAACCTTATTTCGGTTATCAAGATGGTGTGGAAAAGACGTAAAGCGACCGTGCCAGAGGCGGTTTAGAATAGGTCATGAAAATGTTCAATAAAGAACAGATTGAACAGTTTCACCGCGTCGGTTTCTGCTTGCCCGAGGTTTGTATAGCGCTGATGAAACCAAAGAGATCAGTCAGTGGACTGATGAATGTGTTGGTGCACCCGAGATACCGGGGCATTGCATGATGTATTTTGAAACCAGTGGCGCGGATGGTTCACGTATTGTTTCACGTATCGAAGATTTTGTTTCATTTGACCAAGGCTTTGCAGCGTTGATGACCCGCCGGCGTATGCAGCAGGCTGTCAGCGAGCTATTCGGTGAAACTGCCGTGTTGTTCAAGGATAAAATTTATTTTAAATTGCCCGGCGGAGATGGTTTTAAGGAGCATCAGGATGTGCAGGCCGGTTGGGATGAGTATGCAGACCTGCACATCACGGCCATGGTTGCGATTGATGAAACTAATGCGACAATGGCAGCGTCGAAATGATCCGGGGTATGCACAAACAAGGATTACTGGGTCAGAAATGGGCGCCACTGACAAATGATGATACCGCTGATGCAAGTTATGAAGCATTTCACTGCCAACCGGGTGACGCCTTGTTTTTTGATTCCTATGCGCCCCATCGATCCATGCCCAATAAAACCGACAAAGCGAGGCGTGTTCTTTATATCACTTTTAACAAGGTCTCAGAGGGCGGGCAAAGAACTCGTTACTACGCGGATAAACGCAAAAACTACCCACCCGATATCGAAAGAGAGCCGGGCAAAAATTACGCATTCAAGGTATGACAATGGACATTATCAAAGTACCGGTTTCACCCGGTGAAGTACTCGACAAAATAACTATTTTGGAAATTAAATCTGAGCGCATCAGTGACGCTGCCAAACTGGCTAACGTCCAGCGTGAGTTGGAACTGTTACAGGCCGCGTGGCGGCAGTGTGTGGAAGACGATGAAACGGTGCAAAGGATTCATTCGGAACTTAAAACGATTAATGAGGCCTTGTGGGAAATCGAGGATGACATTCGTGACAAGGAACGGGCCAGAGAGTTTGACCAAAGATTTATAGACCTCGCCCGGAGTGTTTATGTCACCAACGACCAGCGCGCCGAAGCGAAAAAAGAGCTGAATATCTATCTCGGCTCTGAAATTATCGAAGAGAAGTCGTATCAGGATTACCAGTAGGCTGGTGTTTTCCTGGTCCAGTCTGCCGTGTCAGGTTGGGCTTTTATGGCTTAAACCTTGTGGTGAGAACTGGAATCCTTGATGCCATTCAGTTGGCAACTGTTTTGGTCGCCATTAGTTCATCGAGTTTTTCGAAGACATCCTCGGCTTCAATCAGATTCATGACGCCGGGAAATTCGATCCGTTGCCCCCAGCGAAGCGCGCTGGCTTCCTTGTGTCTGAATTTGAGCGCCGCTTCGCGGTACTTATCAACACACAGCCCAAGGCTGTTATAAGGGCCCGAGCGTTTGCTTGGTGTGGCCGCGTAAAGACCAATGACTGGTGTACCAATGGCCGAGGCGATGTGTGCCGGACCGGAATCCGGTGAAAGTAGCACGGTTGCCTGTTTTAACAACGCAACGGACTGGCTGATAGTGTCCTCGCCGATCAGATTCTGCGCCTGGTTTTGCATGGCAAACTCAATTTCCTGTCCGGTTTGCAATTCCAATGCGGACGGTCCGCCGGTTAATACAACCCGCATACCCAATTTTGAAACAGCATAATCAGCCACTTCTGCGTACCGGCTGGCCGGCCAGTTACGCTGTGGGTGACTGGAGCAGGGGCTTATCATGAGAATCGGCGGGCCATCACCCAGTGTGCGTCTGGCCCAGTCAATGTTTTCTGCGGATATGGGCAGATTCCACTTTGGGGGTCTTGAGGGTATATCGAGCGCTTTGGCAAACTCCAAAAAGGCGTCTACCTGATGTTGCTCAGCCACGCTTTCAACAGACTGGTTGATAAACCACTGATGGCGGTCACGCCAGCGGGGCTTATCCCAGCCGATCCGAATTGGCGCCTTCACCAACAGACTCAATAAATTTGACCGGGCCGCAACCTGCATATGCAAAAGGACATCAAACTTGCGCTGCTTGAGCGCCCGTTTCAGTTGTAAAACCTCGCTAAGACCGCCTTTTTTATCAAATACAATAAACTTGACCCCCGGCAAACCACTGAGTAACCGCGATTCCAGTTTGCCGATGACCCAGGTGATCTCTGCCTGAGGAAATTGCTGGCGGATGGCATTAACAACGGGGACAACGTGGGTCACATCGCCGATGGCCGAAAGCCGCATGATGCATATGGAAAATTCAGACACTCTCAACTCCTGGATAGCAAAAGCCGCGCACGCTAACAACCCTAATACAAGCCAGCCTGGCAGCCCAAGTTTTTTTGTAATACAAATTGGCGGAAATACAGATACATTCTAGTCACGCGTGCATTTGAGCGCCATGTCAATTTGGTCAAACGGTATTTAGCGACCTATTCTGACGGATAAAGCATCAGGCTTGAAAGAATTGGTTGATGACGCTGCTTTGTACTTTAGAATAAGCATCCTATGAAGCCCGTTATTCAAATGCAAAAATCATTGGCCGTTATCTTTGATGGCGGTTTGATGGATACGCCAACGGCAGCGTTTTTCACTGCCGGTTTCTGGAGGTCTCGTAAGGCGTTGACTGGAGAGGCTGTCGGTCGAGGCAGCGCATGGTTTATTGACACTTCATTTGGACCCGTCGTGCTGCGTCAGTACCTGCGTGGCGGGTGGGTGGGCAAATTCATCAAGCAAAGTTATTTGTTTACGTCTGTGGAGCGCTCCAGGCCCTTCAGCGAGTTCCGTATTCTTGTGGAACTAGCGCGGCTGGGTCTGCCTGTGCCGAGACCGGTTGCGGCATTATGTGAACACCATGGAGTGATTTCAACGGGCGCGATCATGACTGCCTGTATTTTATCTGCACAAACTCTGGCTGATATTTTACCGTCTGAAAGTGGGTCTTGTGAGGTTGATGAGAGTGTGTGGAGTAGCGTTGGAGTGTGCGTTCGCAGGTTCCATGAGGCTGGTGTTTGGCACGCGGACTTGAACGCCAGGAATATATTGCTGGACGCGAACCGTGATGTGCACCTTATCGATTTTGACCGGGCGCGTTTTACCCCTGGCAAGGCTGTGAATGGCAAGGGTAACCTGAGGCGTCTTAAACGCTCGCTCACAAAGCTTTGGCCATCCGGAGATGTCACCGCATTGCAAACGGCATGGGCAAAGCTTGAGGCCGGATACTATGGTTGAGCGCTCAAATCCCCTCGCGCTCAGACTGATAAAATCACGGCGTTTGAATTTAATAGCCGCAACTACAGAGTTGATCAGAAAGGATGTTGCTGGTCGCGAGGCTTTGGCCGAAGTGTTGGCGGCCAAAGTTTCAGAGTCATGGCCACCTGATTTGTATGGCGTTATGGCAATGCACTTTTCCCTGGATCAATTGGACGATGCAGAAGAGCAGGGGTGGTCTTTCTGGTATCTGCTGACTATCGAAAAACCTTCTGAGCTGGTTGGGCTTTGTGGCTTTAACGGACGGCCTGATTCACTGGGCACGGTTGAAATCAGTTACTCGATGTTGAGTTGTTTCCAGCGTCAGGGGTTTGCGACCGAGGCAGTTGAGCGACTCGTTGGTTGGGCGTTTTCACACCATAACGTCAATGAGGTTTGTGCCGAAACCATGCCCCACCTGAGGCAGTCCATCCGGGTGTTGGAAAAAAATGGTTTTACGCGCGCGGGCGCCGGCTCAGAGACGGGTGTAATCAGGTACGCAATAAAGCGAAGCAGCTTGAATTAAGTTCGGCGGCTAGCGCGTTCCGGCGCCAGTGCCAGTTGTTGAAACGCTGTCGTTATTATTTTCAATACACAGGCTGCCAAGTCGCAACTCCGAGGTGTCGCGTAACTGCAGGTCACGATAACGATCTTTTAATACATGCTCATCTTGCACCACAAACAGCTCCGGTGATGTGCGGAAGTCATCGCAAAAATCAAGTAAGCGGTCCTTCATGTGTGGATAAAGCAACTGGTCATAATGATTGATGTTAAGCGCCTCATCCCAGTAATCATTGATGTGGTCTGACCAGTCGAACGGGCGTTGCATTTTCCAGTGGTCATTGTCCCATGCAAGGATAGCGGGCTCTCCGCTTATGATGTTGTCTTCAAACAGACTGCGATAGAACAGGTAGCCTTCATAGTTTGCAACCAGATCGGCATTTGAATATGACCCGGTTGTCATTTGACCGAACAGGGCCCTTTCAGTATAAGCAGAGTGTCGGGCTGCTTGCGCTTCGTCTTTCATTTTTACCATGCGCCGATAAAACTTGCGCCCCTGCGACAAAAAATGTCCCAGCTTGTCTGTTCCAACCAGCGTCTCATTGATTTTCAGTGTTGCGCCAACGCCAAAGAATGCCGCAACACGTGTCGCCCATAATGGATGGCCGCTGTAAATGGAGTCGTGTGATGGTGTGTTGAGGCGATCTATTTCACTTGAGTTCATCGCGTAACGTTCGAGTTTGTCTACCCAGTGCTTGCCGCCAATTTTATGGTAGATGCCATTGACCACCTTCATCTCGTTACGGGGGCCACGCAGGCTCGTGATAGTGTCGGCAATTGCCATCGTGACCTGGCGGTTCATAATGGCGGTGGAGTCCTGGATGAGCTGTAGACGATTGTTGAATTGATCAGTTTCGTACGCCCCGCCAAATGACGGGGCAATAAGCATGAGAAATAAAACAGGTAAGTGCTTTTTGCTCATTCAGAACACAGGTGAACGGGCTTCAGAAACGCACATTAAAATTAAACAACGTGTGTTTGCGACTACCGAAGCCAAGCTCAAAGCTCAGGTTGGCCCTGTCACTGAAAACGTAACCAACCCCGGTGGAAACGTTCCAGTTGTCCTTTGTGGCAAGTTTGACCGCGAAAGGAACGCCGCCAAGCCCGGGTATTTGAAACGTACCGCTGTGCTTTTCATCCACATCAAGATACATGGTGCCGGCCCAAAACCTCCATTGATTTCTTAGCAGGCCGATGCGCGGTTGAATAGATAGAGAATCTACCGCTGAGTCCAGATCGCCGTTAGTGTTGGTGTGAGTAAACGTGGTTGTCGCGGATGCGAACCAACTCTCATTGCCGTAGGCCAGTGTAAAGCCGCCGCCATAGACAGTGCCGTCAAAAGAGACGGGCAATGTACCCAGGCTGAAAGGCAGGCCTGTCACCTGCACAGTGCTCATGTCAACCAGCGTGTCATTGCTCACTTTGCCAACAATCCCGAAAACATTCAGAAAGGGCAATAACCAGACATCGGCCTGGATGTCGAAGTGAACGACGTCATTGCTCACGGCAATCTGCGAGGGGTCATTCAGAGAAATGCCGGGAAGGCTGAATTGCAGATCTCTTATGTTGTAATCCTGTTCCATGGTGTAGAAATCAACGCTGATGCCCCACGGGCGCGGTAATTCGGCATCACCAACGAGGTCTTTCATGAAAGGCAGGTTGGAATCTGCTGACGAAGAAAACGGCAATAAAACTGCAAGTAAGAGCATTAGGCTGCGCATTTTGTTCTCCTGTTTTTGGTAGCCGAGCCTGATTATATCTGGTGCTTTGCCCCGCCAGTCAACGCTTTGTTATTGGTAAGGAACGAATGCAGTGATGCAGCGTTAGAATTAAGTGCGCTACGGCAGGTGATTTAAACAAGTTGACTGTGGTGTGCTTGCAGGCAACGTGTGAAAATACCGGCGTAGTTTAATGTGTCTGTGAACAGGCTGGCGGCACGTTTGTATAACGGATCGTGGCGGGTAAATACCAACGGAGTGTTGCATGAATAAAAAAACCATTTTGTCGATTATCCTGCTTCTTGTATCTATTCCGGTCACATCCTGGTCAATCGAGAAAGATTGCTTGCCGCCGGAAATGATTCCCGAGAATATGTTCCCTACCATCAAGCTTGAAACCAGTCTGGGTGACATTGAAGTTGAACTGGATCGCCTGCGCGCGCCGATTAGCGGCAATAATTTTTTACGTTATGTGCTGGAAGGTGAATATGACGGCACGATTTTCCATCGTGTCATGCCGGGCTTTGTTGTTCAGGGCGGCGCTTATACAAAAGATATTGAAGAAAAAATGCTGCACCCAACCATTTTCAATGAATCAGGAAATGGCTTAAAAAATAGTACCGGAACTATCGCCATGGCCCGCTATGATGATCCGCACACGGCGGGAAGGCAGTTCTATTTCAATATGAATAATAACGCCAGTCTTGATCCTCGTCCCAGGAGTTGGGGCTATGCGGTCTTTGGTCAAGTTGTTGCCGGTATGGAGGTGCTCGAGGCCATTGCTGCTGTTGATACGGGCTTTAGCGAAGCACTGGGCGCAGAAGATGTGCCGCTTGTTCCTGTGGTACTGATTCGGGCCAGTGTGCTCGAATGACGCCGCACACTCTGCACACGGAATGCCATTCACCCACTTCAAAGTGTCTTGATTGATGGGTTGGGGTGAGATCTTTGCCTTATCCAGTTCGCTGATGTGGGCTTTGGCTGTCATTCTGTTTCGCCGTTCAGGTGAAACTTTGCCGGCGTTCGAGTTGAACATGTTCAAGAATTGCTTCGGCATGGTCTTGATGTTCCCCACAATACTGGTGGTTAACGGTACGGCGCTCCCGGGGTACTCAGCCACTGAATTGTGGTTGGTGCTGGTTTCCGGTGTGGTTGGTATTGCGGTTGCTGACACCTGGTACCTCAAAGCACTAAATATGATGGGAGCGAGCCGGACAGGTATTGTTTCGAGTTTATTCAGTCCATTTATCATTCTTTTGTCCGCGATTTTTCTGGGTGAACGCCTGGTTTCATGGCAATGGCTTGGTTTTGTTTTGGTATTGTCGGGCGTGCTTCTGGTGACTTGGCGGACCCACCGGGCGACGGTTGATGCGACGAGTCTCAAGACGGGTCTGATTTATGGTATTGGCGCGGTCATGATGATGGCGATCGGTGTTGTCATGGTAAAGGAGATACTCGAAACCCAGTCATTTTTGTGGACCGTTGAATTACGGCTGGTTGCCGGTTTCTTCAGCATGCTTGTATTCACTCTCTTCCGCTCCCGGTGGAAAAGTGTGATTCGTAATTTCAAAAAACCACAGCCCTGGAAAATGATGTCCTTTGCTTCATTTCTGGGTACTTACTTCGCAATGATGTTGTGGCTTGCCGGATATAAACTGATCGATGCTTCGGTGGCATCTGTTCTAAATGAATCCAACGTTGTATTTATCGTATTACTGGCATGGTTTATGTTGGGCGAGCAGATCACCCGGCGCAAGTTGGCAGGCATTGGGTTGACGACTGCCGGCGTGATTATCATGGTGATGGTTTGAGCTCGACTACTTGAGCTGAATTTACGAGTGGGCACAAAGTAACTGAGAGCCGGGCGCGTATATGGTTGTTGCAACAACCACAATTTTAAAAGGTTGTTTGTGGTCGACATAATGAGCTTAAAAAACTAACTTGAAACGAATGGTTTTTCGTTATGACTTTTCTTGGCCCCATAAAAAGCAATACAACAAAACTCTTTCTGTACCCGTTAATCACTATTATTCGCGAAAATATAATGGCTTACGCCACTCGGTGGAGTTTTCTTACAAAATATAAATTGACATAAATGGCAAAAAGTGACAATATTGGCCATAAGAAATGCAAATGATAATTAATACCAATAATAAAAGCAGGTTTTAAAGCAAGTGATAAAGGTGGCGAGGTAAAGTGTTTTTTAAGGGGGGTACACTTCGTCATAAGGGGGCCTGAAATCACTTGTTGGGGGGGGGTAAAGTTCCGGTCTTGAGATAGGCTGGAACTTTGTCTTGTGTGCGTTTGAATCGTAAGGTGTGCGTGCTGGTTACGATCTAGCTCTTTCAGCAAGATAAGGCTTGAAGCTGGCATCTGAAATGAATTTTCAGGGATCAAGGAATACTTATGAATAGCCCAAATGAATCAGCATTACACGACGTTGCCATTCTCACCCGTGCGGTTGAAAATGTTTTTAGAAAATTGATCCGTTTGCTCATCGGAAAGATGTCACTGAAAAAACTTCAGGAATTGATTCAAATTATTTTTATTGAAGAGGCAGAGGCCAAATTAAAACTGGAAGC
>UPTN01000219.1_pt1 | contig 31457 bp, 30 predicted proteins | sample 2160111 | NCBI WGS metagenome assembly UPTN01 (sample SAMN06265058, study PRJEB28932) | marine metagenome | isolation source: Columbia River Estuary | place: USA:Columbia River Estuary, USA | collected 2014-05-05
AAATGGCCGTGTCTAAACGCGAAGAATTCACTGTTGGTTCATCCTTCCACCGCGTGCTGTGGGACGATGCGCAACACGGCAACTCAGACACAAAATTGGTCGCTGATAGCAAAATCAAGCGGGTTGTTATGTGTTCGGGTAAAGTCTATTTTGACCTGCTTGAAGAACGCGACGCACGTGGCATCAAAGACGTCTACATCATGCGCTACGAACAGTTCTATCCCTTCCCCGCACAGTCTGCGGTCAAGGAACTGGAACGCTTCAAGAACGCAGAAATGGTCTGGTGTCAGGAAGAACCGCGCAACCAAGGCGCGTGGTCATTCATGGAACCCAACATCGAATGGGTGCTGACCCGCATCAAAGCCAAGCACACACGGCCAACCTATGCAGGACGCGCCGCCGCGGCGTCACCTGCCACAGGTCTGGCCAGCAAACATAAAGCAGAACAAGCAGCCCTCGTTGATGAAGCGCTGACAGTCGAAGGAACAAAGTAATGAGCACCGAAGTCCGCGTCCCAACCCTTGGCGAATCCGTGACAGAGGCGACAGTCGCCACATGGTTCAAACAACCCGGCGATGCCGTCGCTGTCGACGAAATGCTGTGCGAGCTGGAAACAGACAAAGTCACCGTCGAAGTGCCCAGCCCTGTCGCAGGCACCTTATCCGAAATCGTCGCCGCCGAAGGCGAAACAGTCGGCGTTGACGCGCTGCTGGCCCAAATCGCAGAAGGCGCTGCAGCGGCCGCACCAGCGGCCAAAAAGGCAGAACCAAAGGCCGAAGCAGCACCTGCACCAGCCAAAGCCACCAAAGACGTCGAAGACGCGCCATCGGCCAAGAAAATGATGGCGGAAAACAACCTGTCTGACGTGGCAGGAACAGGCAAAGATGGCCGCGTGATGAAAGGCGACGTGCTAAACGCGCTCGCCACACCCGCCGCTGCCCCGGTTGCTGCACCACGCGCACCTGTTGCCGCAGATCAAGCCGACCGCGAAGAGCGCGTGAAGATGACCCGTCTGCGCCAGACCATCGCGCGCCGCCTCAAAGACAGCCAGAACACCGCCGCCATGCTGACCACCTACAACGAGGTCGACATGACCGAGGTGATGGCCCTGCGCAACGAATACAAAGACCTGTTTTTGAAAAAGCACGGCGTGAAACTGGGCTTTATGTCCTTCTTCACCAAGGCTTGCGTGCACGCTTTGAATGAAGTGCCAGAAGTGAACGCCGAAATCGACGGCACCGACGTGGTCTACAAAAACTACGTCAACATGGGTATCGCTGCTGGGACTCCCACTGGTCTTGTTGTGCCAGTGATCAACGACGCCGATCAGATGTCGTTCGCGACAATCGAGAAAAGCATCGCTGAAATGGGCGCCAAAGCCCGCGACGGCAAGCTGAGCATGGCGGAAATGCAAGGCGGCACCTTCACGATCTCAAACGGCGGTGTCTATGGGTCGCTGATGTCGTCACCGATCCTGAACCCCCCACAGTCGGGCATCCTTGGCATGCACAAAATCCAAGACCGCCCGATGGCGATTAATGGACAGGTTGTGATCCGTCCGATGATGTATCTGGCGCTGTCCTATGACCACCGGATCGTGGACGGCAAAGGAGCGGTGACATTCCTTGTGCGGGTGAAAGAAGCGCTCGAGGATCCACGTCGGCTGTTGATGGATTTGTAAATGCAGGTCACCCACACAGGGCAGCGCCTTCCCACGGGACACGTAAGGGCGCTGTCCGGCGATGCTGGGCGAGCAAGTCTTTTGATTAACCTGTAGTCTTCTTCGAAAGGGACCTTCGATGACACCAGAACTTCAATATCTCGTCTACGGCGTCATTCTGTTAATCGTCCACACGCTTGTGCAGGCCACCTTCAGCGATCTCAGCAAAGGCATCGGATGGGCATTGGGCCCACAAGATGAGACCCGCGAACAAAGCGTTGCGGCTGCCCGTATCCAGCGCGCATTGCGCAATTATCTTGAAACATTCCCCGCATTCATCGCGCTCGCGCTTGTCCTTGCTGTGACTGAAACGGGCAACGGAACATCTGCCCTCGGGGCGGCTGTCTATTTCTGGGCGCGGATCGCTTATATTCCTGCATATGCCTCTGGCGTTCCATTGGTGCGCTCGGTTGCATGGTTTGCGTCACTGGCAGGTTTAGCCATGATGCTGCTGCCGCTCATCTAGGGCTCAAGCAGCTATGACCAACGCACGCACTAAAATCTCAAGCTGGCTCTACCGGATCACATTGGGGTTATTGATGCTGGGCACAGTTCGATATGCCCAATTCGTCTATGATCAAATGCTTGCCGCGATCAATGTGCCCGCAGACGAGGTATTCTGGACGGCCTTCGCTTCGGTCATGAGCGGCGCGGGTACTCTCGCCTTTGCCACACTCGCGATGTTGGTTCGGTCAGGTGCCGTTGTCTGGCTTTTGGGTCTACAATTTGCTCAAATGGTCTTCTTGTTGGTTCCAACCTATGTATTCCTAAAGGCAACAGGACCCGCACTGATCAGCCTTGCCATAGTACTTACCATATTGGCGCTTGGGATCGTGCTATTCACATACCTGATGCGCAGAGATGAGATTAGACACGCATGACCCCCGAACTCACAGTCCTCGCCCTCGCGGCCCTCCTCCAAGGCGTCCAGTTCACCCTCATGGCGATTCCTGCCAACATTGAACTTGGCGTCGGCAAAACCGCGTCGCCGCGCGATTCAAGCCGCCTTGGCAAACCCATGATTGAACTTGTCAGTGACAAAACCGGCCGCCTGATCCGCGCGATGAACAACCATTTCGAGGCGCTGATCCTGTTCACTATCGCCGTCGTCGTCATCACCCTTGGCGACAAAGGCACCGGCCTATCCGCGATTTGCGCATGGACCTATCTGGCTGCGCGCATCCTATATATCCCCGCCTATTACTTCGGCTGGTCGCCTTGGCGGTCGCTGATTTGGTTTGTGGGGTTCCTCTCAACCATGCTGATGATAGTGTCGGCGTTAATTCACTAGCGTGTCCAACGTTTGTTCGACGTTTTGCCGACACTGAAAATGCCCAAGAAGGAGACCCTCATGTCCAGTTATGATGTCATTGTAATCGGTGCCGGCCCCGGCGGCTATGTCTGCGCAATCCGCTGCGCCCAACTGGGTATGAAAGTGGCCGTCGTCGAAGGCCGCGCAACCCTTGGCGGCACCTGCTTGAATGTCGGTTGTATCCCTTCAAAAGCGATGCTGCACGCGACGCACATGCTGCACGAAGCAGAACACAATTTCGCCGACATGGGCCTCAAAGGCAAAGCACCTTCGGTCGACTGGAAGCAGATGTTGTCCTACAAGGATACCGTTGTTGGACAGAACACTGGTGGCATCGAATTCCTGTTTAAAAAGAACAAGGTAGACTGGATCAAAGGCTGGGGATCCATCCCTGAAGCGGGCAAAGTCAAAGTCGGCGACGACATCCACGACGCCAAGCACATCATCATTGCATCAGGCTCTGAGGCGTCATCCCTGCCCGGCGTAGAGGTCGATGAGAAAACAGTTGTTACATCCACCGGCGCGCTAGAACTGGGCAAGGTCCCCAAGAAGCTGGTCGTGATTGGCGCAGGCGTCATCGGTCTTGAACTCGGTTCCGTCTACGCCCGCCTTGGTGCAGAGGTCGAAGTGGTCGAATTCCTTGACGCCATTACCCCTGGCATGGACGCGGAAATTGCGCGCCAGTTCCAGAAGATGCTCACGAAACAAGGTCTTAAATTCACTCTTGGCGCCGCTGTTCAAGGTGTCACGGTCAAAGGCAACAAGGCCACAGTGACCTATAAGCTGCGCAAAGACGACAGCGAACACACCCTGCAAGCGGATACAGTTCTGGTCGCGACAGGCCGCAAACCCTTCACTGCAGGCCTTGGCATCGATGCCCTTGGCGTCGAAATGACAGAGCGTGGCCAGATCAAAACAGACGGCAAATACGCAACCAATATCGCAGGTATTTATGCGATCGGTGACACTATCGAAGGCCCGATGCTGGCCCATAAAGCCGAAGACGAAGGCATGGCCGTCGCCGAAGGCATCGCAGGCCAGCAGCCACATGTGAACTACGGCGTTATCCCGGGCGTCATCTACACACACCCCGAGGTCGCCAATGTTGGCGAAACCGAGGAAAGCCTGAAAAAACAAGGGCGCGCCTACAAGGTCGGCAAGTTCCCGTTCATGGGCAACGCCCGTGCCAAGGCGAATTTCGCGGGCGACGGTTTTGTTAAACTACTGGTCGACGCCAAGACAGACCGCATTCTGGGTGCACATATCATTGGACCGATGGCAGGAGATTTGATCCATGAAATCTGCGTTGGCATGGAGTTCGGCGCCGCAGCAGAGGACATCGCGCGGACTTGTCACGCGCACCCAACATATTCAGAAGCCGTGCGTGAAGCAGCACTTGCTTGTGGTGATGGTGCAATCCACGCCTAAATACCTCGCGGGTTTGAGTGGCGAAAATACCCCTCAAACCCGCTGTACGCACGGTGTCACTAGTCAAAAAGCAACTTATCGGTAAAATGAAACTACGGTCTTTGCAGGACCCATGAGAAACGAACGGACCATTGGGGTGCGTTTCGTGTGACTTGTGCAAGAGTTTTGAGTGTGCCGATGATCCGATTTGTAATTCCCCTTTTGCTTGCAACGCTCTTTAGCAGCCCAGCTCAGGCTTTCGAAGCCAAGACCGGGCAGTTTGATGGGCTGGAATTTGTTGCGAACACAACCGTTTCTGGCCCTGGCGGCAGTGCCTTATCGCTGTGCCATGTCACACGGGACATTCGCATCCTTGGCGTTCCAATCAACAGCAATGTTGTCGGGTACGCGCTGGCCACCGATGCATGCACCAAAGAGGCGGACCGCCCGTTCAATAGGGTGCAGATGGAAACAGCGCAATCGTTGGGCTTGGTAGACAAAAGCCTGCCTGCGGTACCGACCAACAGCTTGGAAAAGACGCTGCGCAATGCAGCGGTATGGGTCGCAATCAGTCTGGGCCTGGTTGCAGTCATTATTCGCCGCAGCAAATCGCTTGCAGGTCAGGACGTCCGCCGCCCCCTGCGCAAGAAAGCAAGCGACCGTATATTGCTGGTAATGTGCTACGTGGCCAAGTGTGATGGGATCGTGGAATCCCATGATATTGCCCTCATTGCGAAAACCGCGCGTCGCTTGACGCGGCGCACCGTTAAACCTGCCGAAATCATCAGTATCGCCGACCACATCAACGTAAATCTCTCTGTCCAAGATTTTGTTTTGCTTGGTCGCGGTCTGCGTGATTCAGAAAAGGACATCATGATGCGCGCCGCGTTCTACATCGCCCTTGCCAGTGGTCGCATTATGACCGCAGAGCACGAATTCCTGAAAGGTCTTGCACATGGAATCGGGATGCCGGGCGAAGATTTCCGGCGCGTGATGAACATCACTTTCTCGGATCTGGACCTTTATCCGGCCACCTAACCCTTGAGTAACCGCAAACCTTGCGTGGCATCAGTGCGCACAGCAAGACGCAAACCAGGGTCGTCGCCTGCTTTCAGCGCCGCAAGAATCAGTTTGTGATGGTAAGGGGGCTCGGTCCGGTTCAGACGACCGTAAAGCGCGCGCATCGTAGGCCCCAACTGCAGCCAGACTGTTTCGGTCATGGCCAACATCGCAGGGGCTTGCGCACGCAAATAAAGTGTCCGGTGAAACTCTAGGTTCAGCCTAAGATACCCCGTAGCGTCATGCCGCGCGATCACTTGGTTTACACCTTGATTGATTGCTTCCAAACGCTCGATAAGCGCAAAATGCGCCCGAGGCAGTGCGCGGGATGCCAGCTCAGGCTCTAGCAGCGCCCGCAACGTGGCAAGTTCTTCGATCCGTTCATTGGACAAAGCCGGCGTAGATACCCGACCTGATGACGACAACGACAACGCGCCCTCGGCGACCAAACGGCGCACGGCTTCGCGGGCGGGTGTCATGGAAACTTCGTAGGCTTTCCCGATTCCCCGCAGGGTCAGTGCCTCTCCCGGGCCAATTTCGCCGTGCATGATGCGTGTACGCAAAGCGCGGTAAACGCGTTCATGGGCTGCTGTTGTGCTGTCTTGGGCGCGGGGTTGGATCATCATTTATCTTTTGTGATCACAAAATAGCTCAGCGTCAATCGCCAAAACTCACGCGGTGCAGACTGTCCCCATGCGCGCGAAGCCATGCGCGGTGCGTTTCGTAATCTGGGCAAATGCTTGCAACAACATTCCAAAAAGCGGGCTGGTGGTTCATTTCGACCAGATGGGCAACTTCATGTGCGGCGACGTAATCAAGAACCGCTGGTGGTGCCATAATCAACCGCCACGAATACATGAGCACGCCCTGAGCCGAACAAGACCCCCAACGCGAGCGTGTATCGCGGATGCTTAAGCGGGTATATTCCCGACCCAACGCATCGGCATAGTGATCCGATGCTGCCGCCAAAGCATCACGCGCATGATGGCGGAACAGGGCCTTGATCTGTGGTCCAGCAGGCTTGCGCGCTGCTACTTCGATTGCTTCAGTGCCGATCGCGGCACGTGCACGCGGCCCTGCGACGACGGGGAAAGCTTGACCGCGAAAAATGACCTCACTACCCGCCCTTGCCTCGGCGACGGGGCGAAGCTGTGCCAGATGACCGCGCAGCCATTCCTCTTTGCTGCGTAGAAAGGCCACACCTTCGCGTTGCGGCGTACGCGGTGGTAATGTCAACGTGACACGCCCATCCAACCGCGACACACGCAATGACATCCTCTTGGCGCGTGAAGAATTGCGCAAAGTCACATCAATCGGGGGGTTGCCTTCAAGTATATGACTGCCCATATCCAACTACTCATGATTACGGGTGCCAAAGGCTTTGACACGCCCCGCCTCTTATGGCAGTTGGCATCGATCACCCGCAAGGGTACGACTTATGTTTTTGAAGGGATAGCCTATGCCTAAGGACGAGTGGGGCACGAAACGCCTTTGCCCAGAAACCGGCAAACGCTTTTACGACCTGAACGCCACGCCAATCATCAGCCCGTATACGGGCAATGAAGTTGCCGTCGATACATCCAAAACCCGCACGATGGTTGCAGATGCTGAAGATGCGCAAACAACAAAGATGAAAGAAACGAACGAGGACGACGACGAGTTGGTGCTCGACGATGACGACGACACCGATGACGTCGATCTTGGCGATGACGTTCTGGAAGATGATGACGACGACGATACAGTTTCGCTTGATGAACTGGCCGACGTAGCCACAAACGACGACGATTAAAACACAACGTCAGGGCGCGATTTTCACTTGATCTCGCCCTGATCGCTGCATAGACAGCGCGCGAGAGCGCAAGCTGTCAGGATGGGGCCTTAGCTCAGTTGGGAGAGCGCTTGCATGGCATGCAAGAGGTCAGGGGTTCGACTCCCCTAGGCTCCACCATTCTTACCTTTCAACTGTACTGACCCAGGTGTTTTTTGAAGGCTCTATTGCTTTGCAAAAAGAGCGGCACATCTCGCACCGCTCTTCTTTTGCGGTTTAGTTAGGCTGCCTTTGACTGTTCAGCCTTTTCAAATGCGACCCATGTAAGATCGCCAGCATAGCGCTGTGCAATCCGTCCATCTGCATCCAGCGTGAACAAGTGCAGCCATTGGTTATCAAACAACGCCCGCACATTCGGGTGCTTTTCAAGGATCGCGGTGATCGCCTCGGTCGGTGCCTCAACGCACACCGATAACCGAAGCGGATCATGCGCATAGCCGGTCCCATCGTGGACAGACTGCCATGGCAGACCGCCGCGCAGCTCGCCGCCGTTGCCTTCGACGACACCGATGCCGCCTGTTACGTTGTGCAACAGCTTGTTGCCCGCCCCAAACACGTCGGGTGCCACGACTGACCCGTAATATTGCAAGCTGATCCAGCTTGCGACAACAACAGGGGCCGTCAGGATTAGTTCTAGGATTCCAAAGCCTTCGTCCTTTTGCCAATCGTAGTCGTGCAGGAACGCGCGCCCTTCAAGTCCCTTGCCCTTAGTGCGCGCACGCGGTGCCGCGATAAATGCCTGACAACCAGCCAGCGCCCATTCGGGCCGTGTTTCAGACCAGTCGCGGCTACGGCTTTTGACTTGATTACCATTGGCTGCTCGCGGCAAGCGCAATGCACGCTCTGTCCGTGCAATAGCACCAGCCTGCGCTAGCCAAGCCCGCGCTGATTTCAGATGCGCCTTATGCCCGTGACCGGCACAGTCAGCCTCGTAGATAGTGACGTCATCAGTTGTCGTGTCGTGAAGCCCGCCGATAAACAGCGTGTCGTCGGGGATGACAATCCCGTTTTCAGCGATGCCCGTACGCACGTCTTTGTCGTTTAGCATCCCAGCCAGCAGACGGGCATTCACTTCACCCGAATAACCGCCACAGGCACCGCAATGCAGTGCGCTTGCATGTGGGTTGTTGACCACATTCGCCCCATGCCCAAAAAGCAATACCAGCGGTGCAAAGTCAGATGTCATCGACATCGCTTTGAGGATGCCGGTCGCCGCCCCAATCCGTGCGGCCAAGTCAAAGCTGTCATCAAGCTCTGGCTTGTGCGCATCTGGCGCTTTGGCCGCATTTAGGCCCAGCGCATCGCGCAGTAATTTACCCATATAGATCGGACCTGTCGCTTCTACGAAAGCAAAGGAAGATACTGCCGCCAGCTTGAAACGACCCCACGCCCGCTGTGCACGTGCTGCAAACCGAGCGTTCAGGGCGGCCGTATCATCAGCGGCTCCGCCAGAATGGCTGGTCACGCCGTAGTTCAACAAGACGGGCAAACGCTTTTCCTGCACGTCAGAGGCAAAGCTTTTGTGCGCCGCGGTCAGCCCGAAGAACCCGGCAAATCCCAGCGTCTGGATTGACGGATCGGTGCTTTCCAGCGCGCGACGGAATACTTCCGACCGCACGTCGATGCAAAACGCAGCTTGCAGCTTTGGCCGACCCGTCGGTGCCGCAGCAGCGGGCATGCTTAGGGTTTCTGCCAACTTGCGCTGTCCTGCGAATTCGGCAGCGGCTTGCAAAGCGGCGTCAATCAGCTGCGCAGGGCTGGCTTTCACTGGCGCTTCATGTGCGGCGCGGACGTCTTTCCATTTTGCTTCGATCTGCACGGCGTATTTGGCGTAAAGGGCCTGTTCCCAGATCAAACGAATTGTCAGCAATTCAGTCGTTGTGCTGTCGCTTTCGCCTGCCAACTCCGCTTGCCAAAGCCGGTAGCGCCCAACCTGAGACCATCCGCCTAGACCAATCAGCAACTGGTGAAAGTAGGTCTCTGTCGCATCAGGGGACAGTTCCAGCAATTCAGACGCACCAACCAGCGCGTTGCGCGTCTGGTCAGGCGTATTCGCAACCATTGCACCAAAGCCTGCCAAGCCCCCGATTTCAGGGCTCAGGTCACGGATCGCAAAGTCGCGCCATGCGGCGAACGCACCCCGCCCCGGTTTGTTTTGCCAAAGCGCTTGGCCTGCATCAAAGTAACCGGCGGCCCACACACCGAAACGATCCGCAATGATCCCAGGCCAATCGATCCCTGAAACGTCAGCAGCCAGATCAGCAATTGTTGGCAGCGCCTCAACAGGATCTGCTTGTGTGCCTGCAGCGGCCTTCAATGCGTCGATATCAGCCGCACTTTGCGGGAACTGCGCTAAGGCAGCCATAAGGTCTGCATCGGTGATCGTCCCGTCGGTGATCTTGGTCTGATACCAGCTTCTTGGCATTGTGACCGATGTACCAGCGACCCGTTCCAGCAGGGCTGCCACTTGTGGCAAAGTTTGCTCGGTTTGGCCAAGAAACGGATTCACTGCGACTGATGACGATAGCGGCCAGAGCGGAGGTATCGCGCGGCCAGCGTGTTCGGCCTTGGCAATCATTTCCAGCTGTGCGCCGGCGTAACCTGAAAATACATCCGCCTTCATTGGGCCGCTCCTTTTTTGGGTGGTGTGGTCTTGGTCCAGCCGCCAAGCAGCCGGTCAGAGATCGCGTTGATATAAAGCCCGTTCGACAGGTGAACCCGCAAACCTTGGGCAGCTGGGTGGAAAGACCACAGCGGCAAGGTTGCTTGCGCAAGCGCGACCAATCCAAAGCTGATCATGGCCAGCAGGATCAATGCCCATTCAAGCGCGCCTGCGGGCGGCGTTGCGGGCAAGGTACCCGCTGTGAGCCATTCGGATGCGCGTTGCAGGACAAGGTAGCTGACCGTAACGGTCGCAGCGTATGCTGCGGTGCGTTGGGTCAGCGCCTTGGGGGCTTGATCCGCGAAACCTTGCGCCAAAAGATAGGCCACACCAAAGATCAGGATCGCGCCCAATGCCACAGCTTGCGGGGATTTGCCGCCAAAGTCGAACCCTAGCCCAAGGATTGTGTAGACAATCCCGTAAATCCCGAGCGCGACAACAAAGGCCCGTGTCACAGCACCAAGATCTGGCACCGCAACCGGACCCGGCTTGCGGATCGCCGCGACACCTTCGACAGCGCCACCTGCTGACAAAAACGCATGTGCTTTGTAGAGCGAGTGCGCGACGATGTGCAGCAAAGCCAGCGGGAATAGTGCCAGACCACACTGCAGGATCATAAAGCCCATCTGCGCGATCGTGGACCATGCCAGCGATGCTTTGACCGTTGGTTGCGTCAACATCACAAGGCCAGCGAAAAGAGCGGTGAAACCGCCCACCATCACAAGGATCGCCAGCACCAGCGGCGACAAGAGCATCACATCAGCAAAACGGATCAAGGCAAAACCGCCTGCGTTCACCACGCCTGCGTGGAGCAAAGCAGAAACAGGTGTGGGCGCTTCCATCACTTCGGTAAGCCAGCCATGCAAGGGAAACTGTGCAGATTTCAGTATAGCCGCGAACGCGATCAATGCCGCAGCACCGACTGCCATGCCGCCACCTTGCCCGTCAGCCGCGCTTGCCAGAATAGCCGAGATTTTTGTTGTCCCGTAGGTTAGCGCCAAGAGAAGCGCCGCAGTCAACAATGCGATATCACCAACCCGCGCTAGGACGAATTTCTTGCGTGCTGCGCGCTGTGCCGCGGCGCGTTCTGGATAGAACACCAAAAGTTTGTGCAAACACATACTCGTCGCGATCCATGCACCCACAAATTGCACCGTGTTGCCCGACTGGACCAACAACAGCACCACCGCGAGCGTGGACAGCAGCCAGAATGTGAATTCATCCTGCCGCGCTTCGCCGTCCAGATATGTGCGCGCATACCGGACGACGACCCAACCAATAAACGACACAAGCAGCAACATGATCACGCTGATGATATCCAGCCTAACCGACAGCCCGACACCAAAGAGGCCAAACAAGAAACTGTCACCGCTGCCACCCGATGCCAGCAGGATTGCTGACAATATCGCAATCGCGATTGTGCCTAGCGTCGCACGTTCTGCAATCAGGGCGCCTTTTTGTGCTGATGTCCCCTCAAGAAAGCGCGGGGCAAAAGCAGCCGCCAACAAAATAAGAGGCGCAAGCAGTGGTAGAGCATTGAGCAACATAGGTCTCTCCGTCGCGTGATTGGTTTCAAAGGTGGATACGTCAGCAGCATTCAGATAAAAAATTCATTGTTTGCTACGTATCGTTCACTTATATGAAACGATATGTCTGATATGAACTACAATCATTTGCGTTATTTCTGGGCCGTGGCTCATGACGGCAATCTGACACGCACGGCGGCGCGGCTGAACCTGTCGCAATCGGCGCTTTCTGTGCAAATCCGCAAACTCGAAGATCGGATGGGGCATGCGCTGTTTGAACGGCGCGGACGAAAACTGCATTTGACCGAAGCAGGGCGCATTGCACTTGATTATGCCGATACGATTTTTGCGGCGGGCAAGGACCTTATGGGAACGCTGAGCCAGCAAGGCAGACCCCGCAAGGTGCTGCGGGTCGGTGCGCTTGCGACGCTATCGCGTAACTTTCAAGTCGAATTCCTGCGTCCTCTTTTGCGGCAACCAGATGTTGAACTGGTCTTGCGGTCCGGCACTTTGGTGGAATTGCTACAAGGCTTGGAAACGCTCGGTCTTGATGTCGTGCTGACCAATCTGGTCCCACCGCATGATGCAATGTCGACATTCCTGACGCAGCCAATCTCGGATCAGCCGGTTAGTCTTGTCGGCACGCCAGAAAGGTTGGGGGGACAGGCCAGTCTGCAACAATTGTTGCAAGACAATCCCATGATCTTGCCCACCGAAGACAGCCCCGTGCGGGCGGGCTTTGACCGGTTATGCTCACGACTGGATATCACCCCGACCATCGCGGCAGAGGTCGATGACATGGCGCTGATGCGCTTGTTGGCCCGCGAGGACGTCGGCCTTGCGGTACTGACCCCGATTGTGGTCAAGAACGAACTCGCGAGCGGACTATTGGTCGAGGCCCGCCATGACATGGGATTGCACGAAAGCTTTCATGCCGTGACGATCGGGCGGAAGTTCCCCAACCCGCTTTTGGGGCCACTTCTTGCAGGCTATATCTGATAAGCTGTCAAAAAGGTGAATTACGGACTTAAACCACAATATTTTGCGTGGTATTGGTCTGGTTAATTGACGCTGCGGCCCCACATAAAGCCTACAGCGAAAGAAACCTACATCGGAGAAGAACAATGGACGGTAACGACACCGGAAAATGCCCAGTCATGCACGGGGCGACACTGAATGCCACGCATAGCGTCCGTGGAAACAAGGACTGGTGGCCGAACCAGTTGAACCTGAAAATCTTGCACCAGCATGCACCCGCGTCTGACCCGATGGGCGTCGATTTCAACTACGCCGAAGAATTCAAAAAGCTGGACCTGCAGGCGCTGAAAAAAGATCTGCACGCGCTTATGACAGATAGCCAAGATTGGTGGCCGGCGGACTACGGCCACTATGGCCCGTTCTTTATTCGCCTTGCCTGGCACGCTGCAGGGACTTACCGCACGGCTGATGGTCGTGGTGGTGCGGGCGGTGGCCAGCAGCGCTTTGCTCCCCTCAACAGCTGGCCTGACAATGGCAACCTCGACAAAGGTCGCCGTCTGCTTTGGCCGATCAAGCAGAAATATGGCAACCAGATTTCTTGGGCCGACCTTTTCGTGCTTTGCGGCAACTGCGCAATGGAATCGATGGGCCTGCCGATGTTCGGATTTGCTGGTGGTCGTGCCGATACATGGGAACCCGAAGAAGACGTCTATTGGGGCCGCGAAGATGAATGGCTTGCAACATCCGACAAGCCGAACAGCCGCTATTCTGGCGACCGCGAGTTGGAAAACCCGCTGGCAGCCGTGCAAATGGGACTTATCTACGTCAACCCAGAGGGCCCGAACGGCAATCCTGATCCGCTCGCCTCTGCGCGTGACGTCCGCGATACATTCGCCCGCATGGCGATGAACGATGAAGAAACAGTTGCACTAGTTGCGGGCGGTCACACCTTTGGTAAGGCCCACGGCGCTGGTGATGCAGCCCTGATGGGACCAGAGCCAGAAGGCGCGCCCATCGAACAAATGGGCCTTGGCTGGAAGAACGGCTTTGAAAGCGGCGTTGGCCTGCATGCCACCACCAGCGGGATCGAAGGCGCATGGACAGCAACCCCGATCACGTGGGATATGAGCTATCTTGAGACGCTTTTGGGCAATGAATGGGAATTGGGCAAGAGCCCTGCAGGTGCGCAGCAATGGCATCCGGTCGGCGGCGCGATGGGCGATGCCGTTCCTGATGCACATGACGCAGCGCGCAAGCATGCGCCGATGATGACCACGGCAGATATGGCAATGAAGCTGGACCCGGACTATGCGCGGATTTCCCAGCATTATCTGGAAAACCCGGACGTATTTGCAGATGCCTATGCACGTGCTTGGTTCAAGCTGACGCACCGCGATATGGGGCCAAAGGTGCGTTACCTTGGCAACGAAGTCCCTGCGGAAGATCTGATCTGGCAAGACCCGATCCCTGCCGTAGACCACTCGCTGATCAACGATGCGGATATCGCAAATCTGAAAGCCAAACTGCTTGCATCCGGTCTTTCGGTATCTGATCTGGTGTCCACAGCTTGGGCGTCTGCATCGACCTTCCGCGGATCGGACAAGCGCGGTGGTGCCAATGGCGCACGCATTCGTCTTGCCCCGCAAAAGGACTGGGCGGTCAACAAACCTGCTGAGCTCGCAACAGTTCTGGCAACATTGGAAGGCGTGCAAACGTCATTCAACGATGCACAATCTGGCGGCAAGAAAGTATCGCTCGCCGATATCATCGTCTTGGGCGGTGCTGCCGGCGTTGAGCAGGCTGCAAAGAACGCAGGCCACGACATCACTGTTCCGTTCACACCGGGTCGCATGGATGCCACCGCAGACCAGACAGACGCCGAAAGCTTTGAGCCGCTCGAGCCCGAAGCTGATGCTTTCCGCAACTTCCAGAAGGCCGACTATGCTGTGCCTGCCGAAAAGATGATGGTCGACCGCGCACAGTTGCTGACGCTTTCTGCGCCAGAAATGACAGTGCTGGTTGGCGGTTTGCGTATGCTTGGAACAAACGCTGACGGGTCATCGCATGGCGTTTTCACGGACAAGGCTGATACGTTGAGCAACGACTTCTTCAAGACCCTTGTTGATATGGGAATCGAATGGAAGCCGGTTGGCGACAGTGGCACATATGAAGGCCACGAACGCGCAACTGGCGACGTCAAATGGACCGGCACCCGTGTCGATCTGGTGTTTGGTTCCAACTCGCAATTGCGCGCCTTGACCGAAGTCTACGCCCAGAACGACGCCTCTGCGAAGTTCGCAAAAGACTTTGTGTCTGCTTGGGCAAAGGTCATGGACCTTGATCGCTTTGATGTGAAGTAAAACTCTTGGGGCGCAACCTTTCGTAGGCTGCGCCCCTCTTCTATGGTCGACCCGAAACCGCAACGCGTCAGGTCCCACAATTTCATGCATACCAAGACTCTGATTATTGGCGGCGGTTTAACCGGGTTGTCACTGGCTTACCGCCTGCAAAAGGCTGGTCATGACTACCTGTTGGTCGAAGCGCGGAAACGCTTGGGCGGGCGCATCAAGTCATTGCACGTACAAGATGCGGCGTTCGATCTTGGTCCATCCTGGATTTGGTCAGGACAGGATCGGGTGGCTGCATTGCTCGCAGAACTTGGGCTGACAGCTTTTGAACAATGGAGTGTTGGCACGCAGGTCTATGAACACCCTAACGGCGACGTACAGCAAAGCAGCGGTTTCATGTCGATGGCGGGATCGTACCGGATTACCGGAGGTACTACGGCCCTGACAGATGCTTTGGCGGCCAAACTTGATCCTGACCGCCTTCACGTTGGATCCGCTGCAACAATGATATCAGCGGACCCACTTGGTGCGCGGATTGGCGGTTCGTTTGTCACCGCTGAAAGAATCGTTCTCGCGATCCCGCCACGCATTGCCGCGGAGCTTGGCTATTCCCCTGCACTATCGGACCAAACATTGGCCAGCTTGCGTGCAATCCCGACATGGATGGGCGCACATGCAAAGTTCGTGGCGGTTTATCCCACGCCGTTTTGGCGCAACGACGGATTGTCCGGCGATGCCAGCAGCAGACGAGGCCCGCTGGTCGAAATTCATGATGCGAGTCCCCACGACGCAGGTCTCGGCGCATTGTTCGGATTTGTCAGCGTCCCCGCCGCTGCACGCGTTTCAGCCGGTGCCGCTTTATCAAAAGCCGCCATCGCACAACTGGTCAATCTTTTTGGCGCTAAAGCGGAAAGCCCAATTGCGATTCAACTTGAGGATTGGTCCCAAGCTGCATTTACTGCAAGCCCTGCAGATGCCAATCCGCCGCAAGGACATCCGCCCTATCAAATGCCTGCTATTTTGCGACACGTCTGGAATGATGAACTCGTCTTTGCCGTGACCGAAATGACAGCCGACAATGGTGGCCTTATCGAGGGCGCATTGGCGGCGTCAGAATCAGCCGCTGACCGCATTCTTCGCGCTTAAACAGCGACCTTCCGGCCATCTTGTGCCGCAAGATAGATGGCCTTTTCTGCAGCAATTACGTGCAAATAATCGTCCGCGAGATTTTCTAGAGGCGCCCCATCCAAAAGCCCCTCCACAACATGTAATTGCAGCGCATGGGTGCAGTCACCGCCAAAACCGTCATGCATGTCAGGGGCAAGCAAAACGCGCTGGTTGCGGTCGCCAAAGGCCCGAAAACTGACTGCCCCATCGCCCGTCAATGTCAACGTACCTTTGGTCCCCTCGATCAGCCCTTCGCCCATAGTACGGCGCGTGTTGTCGGCGGAATGATCAAGACAACGGTTGCCGTCAAAGATCGCGCGAACTCCATTGGGATGATTGAACACGACATAGCCCGCATCTTCGCCCGCGATCACTGGATTGACCTTGCGCAGGTCGGCATAGACATGGGTCGCGTCCCCGAAAAGATAGCGAAACACATCAATGAAATGCACACCTGTTTCGTGGATCAAAAGTTGTGGCATCTCGCGAAAATAGGGTTGGCGATCCAGATAGGCATCCGCGCCTTGTCCGTCGCCGGGGCGTAGACGAAACGTAGCTTGCAGTGGTTGACCAATCAAACCTGCATCCAGTTGCGCCTTGATAAAACGGTACCATGGTTGAAAGCGGAAATTCTCATGGATGATCAGTTTACAACCCGTTGCATTGGCTAACGCAACGATCTGCTGCGCCTCTTCCAAGGACGTGCAGAATGGTTTTTGGCAAATAATTGTTTTGATGCCCGCAGCAAGCGCTGTCTTGATTGCGGCTGCATGTCCGACAGGCGGCAGAATGATGTCGAGCAGGTCGGGATGAACCGCGTCCACCATTGCTGACAAATCCGAAAAAGCAGGCGCACCAGTAGCCGCTGCTTTGGCTGGATCAAGGTCGCACACCCCGACGAGTTCCGCGCGGTCTATCCGCTGCCAACTGCCAATATGAAATCGGCTAAAGTAGCCAGCCCCAAGGCATGCAACACGCAGTGGCGCTGTCAAAGCCGCGCCATGACAGCATTTGCCGCCTCTTCAGTGCTGGCAGCCCCCCCAAGATCACCAGTCAGAGCACGGCCCTCTGCAATGACGGCTTCCACCGCTTCGCGTAGCCGTGCGCCGTCGGTTGCAAGTGCTGGAATGTCATGCCGCAGGCCCAACCACTCCAACATCATGGCCCCAGACAAAATCATCGCCATAGGGTTTGCTTTACCTTGTCCTGCGATATCAGGCGCCGAGCCATGGCAAGGCTGGAATACCGCCTGATCCAGCCCGATATCAGCCGACGGGGCAACGCCCAAGCCACCCATCAGGCCCGCACCAAGATCCGACAGGATATCACCGAACATGTTTTCGGTCACCATCACGTCAAAGTCCCAAGGTTTTTGCACCATCCAAAGCGCCGTTGCATCGACATAGGCATGGTCTGCAATCAGGTCCGGGAAAGCCTTGGCCTCTTCATCGAAAATGCTTCGAAAGAATGCAAAGGCACGAAAGACATTGGCCTTGTCTACACACGTCACACGGCCCGGTCCGCGCCCTTGGGCCTTGCGATCTTTGGCCAATGCAAAGGCAAAGCGGAACAGTTTTTCGCTGACATCACGGGTGATGCGCAGCGTTTCTTCGGCGTGATCGGCTGTGACGGTGCCAGTGCCTTGGGTATGGAACAACCCCTCGGTGCTTTCGCGGATCAGCACGAAATCAATCTCGCGGTCTTGCGGGATTTTCAGAGGCGATAGCTGCCCCGGACCCACGCGCACCGGGCGCACACCAGCAAACAGCTTGAAGGCCTTGCGCAAATCAATCTGCGGTGAAATCTCGGTCCCGTCAGCATAGCGCACAGACGGCAAGCCCATCGCCGAGAGCAAAATCGCATCCGCAGCACCTGCGGCCTCTAGCGAGGATTTAGGCAAGCTTTCACCGGTCTTGGCATAATGCGCAGCCCCAGCAGGCAGTGATGTGAAAGCCAGATCATAGGTCGTATTGTCGTCAGCAATTTTCCTTAGGATCGCAAGTGTCGGGGCCATAATTTCAGGACCGATGCCGTCGCCGTCGAAAACGGCAATATTCAAATTTCGGGTCATGTCGGCCTCTTGCTTATTTTGATGTTGCGTCAAGCTACATGAATGTTGCGGCAAACCAAGTCCCTGATCGCGATTTCTGGATGCGCCAAGATCATTGCGGATGCGGCCTTGATCGGTCAACTTGGCATCAAAACAGCAAAGGTGTGGCCATGTATGCGGTCTGTGTGACATTCAAACTTAACCACGGGCAAACCTCTGCGTTTCTGCCGCTGATGCGGGGCAACGCCCGCACATCCTTGACAGAAGAGATAGGCTGCATGCAGTTTGATGTCCTGACCGATCCCGCCAATCCGGACAGCGTATTCCTCTACGAACTCTACACAAATCGCGCCGCCTTTGACGCGCATCTGGCAAGCGCACATTTCAAGTCCTTTGACGCAGCGACAGCAGCGATGATTGCCCACAAAGACGTCCAGACATGGAGCGAGGTCACACAATGAGCGATTGGGAAGTTCACGCAGTCAAATACGCCGATCGCAACGCGCGCATTCGCGGGCACAGTTTTCTGTTTGAAGATAACCATGACGCGCCCCATCCGATGGATTACTTCATGTGGGTGCTGCGCCGTGGGGCAGAGGTGATCTTGGTCGACAGCGGCTATGACGACGCAGAAGCCACCGCACGCGACCGCCCCATCCGCCTGAACCCGCACGAGGCATTGGCGCCTTTGGGTCTTGCGCCCGAAGACATCACGACCCTGATCGTCACCCACCTGCATTATGATCATGCAGGCGGACTGCACTTGTTTCCGAACGCGACCCTGCATCTGCAAGCCGCCGAGATGGCCTTTGCGACAGGTCCATGTATGTGCCACGACACCCTGCGAATGCCATTTACAGCGGGCCATGTTTGCGAGGCCGTCAAACGGCTTTATGCAGGCAAGTTGATCTTCCATGATGGCAGCGCCGAAGTGGCTGAAGGGGTCATAGTGCATTGCATTGGCGGTCATTCACGCGGGCTACAAGCGGTGCAGGTGCGCACGGCGACGGGCTGGATGGTACTGGCCTCTGATGCTGCGCATTACTACGAGAATTTCGAAGCGCGCAAACCGTTCCCGATTGTCGTAGACCTGCAAGATATGTTGGACGGGTTTGAGAGACTTTATAAACTCGCCTCAACGCCAGAGCTGATTATTCCGGGCCATGATCCGCTGGTGACGCAGTATTTCCCACAGGACTTCGCTCCGCACATCACCCGGCTGGATCAAGGGCGCAAGACATGAAAATCGGCGTCATCGCAGACGATTTCACTGGTGCGTCCGATATCGCGCTGACGCTTGCCGAAGGTGGCATGCGCACGGCGCAATTTGTAGGAATTCCGGACACATCCGTTGACGTGGACGCAGGCATTGTTTCGCTGAAATCCCGCACAGCTCCCGTGGCTGAGGCAATTGCCCAAAGCCTTGCCGCCTGTGACTGGCTTTGCGCCCAAGGGGCAGAGCAAATTATCTTCAAAGTCTGTTCGACTTTCGACAGCACGGACGCAGGCAACATTGGGCAAGTGTCTCAAGCACTTGCTGAACGACTGGGTGCCAAGCACGTCTTGGTCTGCCCCGCCTTTCCTGCCAACGGGCGCAGCGTTTACATGGGGCACCTATTTGTCGGTGATATGTTGTTGAATGAAAGCGGGATGCAAGATCACCCGCTGACCCCGATGACAGACCCCGACTTGCGCCGTGTGCTAGGACGGCAAACGGATTGGTTGGTCGGGCACATTGACCGTGCAACTGTTTCGAATGGAGCAGACGCAATCTTGTCCGCTTTGCCAGATGATCGCGCAATGCTAATCGTAGACGCCATCAGCGAGGCAGATCTATACGCTATCGGGGCCGCCGCCAAAGGCCAAAAATTGTTGACGGGCGGGTCTGGAATTGCCCTTGGGCTCCCGGCCAATTTCGGCGCGACGCCCGCGACGCCCCCTTGGTCGGGGATCACTGGCCCGGGCGTAGTGCTGTCCGGCTCATGCAGTCGTGCGACGCGTGGACAAGTTGAAGCCTACAAAGCGCAGGCTCCGTCACGGGAAATCACCGCCGGGGCTGTCATGGCGGGGGAAACTAACCCAGAAGAACTAGCCGACTGGGTGATGGCCCAAGACGTGGCGCCGCTGGTTTATTCCTCGGCAGATCCCGCCATTGTCGCCAAGGCGCAAACTGACTTTGGCCGTGACGTGATCGCCGAAAAAATCGAAGCCCTCTTTGCCGCATTGGCTGCAAACCTTGCTCAACGCGGCATCAAACGGATGGTTGTTGCAGGTGGCGAAACCTCTGGTGCTGTCGTAACGGGCCTGCGCGCACAAACGCTCTTGATCGGACCAAAATTAGCCAACGGCGTTCCCGCTTTGCGACACAACGATATGGCGCTCGCGCTGAAATCAGGGAACTTTGGTGGGCCAGATTTCTTCACAACCGCCCTGCGCGATATGGAACTGGACACATGAGTGAGGAAGCGAAAGCCCGCGAGGATATCACCCGTTTTGCCAAGTCGATCTTTGACCGTGGTCTGACTTGCGGCGCGTCCGGCAATATCTCTGTTCGGCTGTCCGATGACACGCTTTTGGTCACCCCAACCGGTAGCTCGATGGGATTTCTGGACCCCGCACAGATCAGCCGTTTGGATGCGGCGGGACTGCACCTATCCGGTGATAATCCCACCAAAGAAGTGGCACTTCACACCGCATTCTATGACACGCGCGCAGCCACTGGCGCGGTCGTGCATTTGCATCCAACCCATTCGGTCGCGTTATCGATGCTACCCGATGTAGACCCTGACAACGCGCTACCGCCGCTCACGCCCTATACGATCATGCGGTTGGGTAAGGTAAAACTGTTGCCCTTCTTCATGCCCGGTGATCCTGCGATGGGTGAAGCTGTGCGTGGTTTGGCGGGTAAACGCAGCGCGGTCCTTTTGGCAAATCACGGCCCTGTCGTTGCAGGCAAAACACTCGACGCGGCAGTCTATGCAATGGAAGAGCTTGAAGAGACCGCAAAATTGGCAATCCTGACGCGCAGCTTGGATGCAATCGGGCTATCTGATGCACAGGTGGCGCAGGTCGTGCGTCAGTTCAATGTCGATTACGACTAAACCTGCTTTGGAAGCAGATCGGTCAAATGCTTGCGTACCCATCGACAGCCCCGTGCAGACTGCGTAAACCTGAATTATGAACACATCCCTTCCCGAACCGGAATTGCGCCCCCTCGGGGTCGACGGCATATTGGTCCGCTTTGCGCGTACTCTGACAGAGGCTGCAAATGCCCGCGCTTTGGCGTTTTGCGAGCAAGCCAAGAACGCCAGCATCGCAGGTGTGACCGAAGTTGCATCTTCGCTTGTATCAGTACGCGTCGGTTTTGATCCGCATGTCACGAACCGCAACAGCGTCACACAGGCGGTCACAAAATTGCTGGCTTCGGAACAGGCGACCCAGAACAGCCCGAAACGCCTGTGGCGTATCCCGGTGGCCTTTGGACCCACCTACGCCCCACAGCTCGGCGAAGTTGCCGCCCTCGCAGGTCTTACACCTGAACAGGCCGTGGCCGAGGTTGAAGCCACAACCGTGCGCGTGATCGCAATCGGGTTTGCACCAGGGCAACCGTATTTGGGGATGCTTCCATCCAACTGGAATGTTCCACGCCAATCGAACTTGACCGACAGTTTACCGCGCGGAGCGCTGATCTGTGCTGTACGGCAACTTATTATCTGGGCCGCTGAGGCACCAACAGGATGGCGGCACATCGGACAGACCGCATTTCGCGTGTATCTGCCCGAAGCGACCGACCCATTCGCGCTAGAGCCGGGGGATGCGGTGCAATTCAGCGCGGTCTCGGATAGCGATTTCCGCGACATCGAAGCCAACACCGACACCAATGGCGGCGCCACCTGCGAGGTGCTGCGGTAATGGTGCAATTGACAATCATCAGCGCAGGCCAAGGCCTGACAGTGCAAGATCTTGGCCGTCCGGGTTGGAAAGCACAGGGGCTTTCGACGGGCGGCGCTGCCGACCCGCTTGCCTTGCTCGAAGCTGCGGCGCTGTTGGGAACTTCGCCCGCGCAAGCCGTGATAGAAATGATGGGTTTTGGCGGGCGATTTAAGGCGGATGAAGGCACACGGTTCGCCCTGACGGGTGCAACGATGGACGCCGATGTCGACGGTGTGCGGGTTTTGCCAAACAGCACATCATTTCTGCCCGCAGGCGCTACTCTGACGGTTGGTGCGGCAAAGGCTGGGGTATACGGATATCTCGCATTTGCGGGCGGTATCACAACGCCGCTGATCATGGATAGCCGTGCGGCCCATCTGACAGCTGGGATCGGCAAGCGATTGCAAGCAGGCGATACCTTGCCGTTGGGGCTCGATCCGGATCGTATGCGCGCGCCCCGAAAACTTCGCGTCGAGGATCGTTTCAGCGGTGGAACCGTGCGGATTATGCCCGGACCACAAACAGACTTTTTCGATCAACAAGCATTGGACGCATTCACAAAAACGACTTTTCACCGAAGTCCACGCGGCAACAGACAAGGCATCAGACTGGAACATTCAGGCGCCGAATTTGGCACCAAGGATGGCTTGAACCATGTGTCCGATCTGATTGTGCCGGGGGATATCCAAGTAACGGGCGCAGGTGTTCCTTATGTGTTGCTGGCCGAGTGCCAAACGATCGGTGGCTACCCGCGGATCGGCAGCGTTATTCCCGCAGATCTTCCAAAGATCGCGCAAGCGACGCCTGGAACAACACTTCAGTTCCGCTTTTTGACTTTGGAAGAAGCTGACGCGACCGCCCAAACTCAAGCCGCAAAACTGCGCCAGCTTGCCCAAATGTGCCAGCCGATGGTGCGTGATCCACACGATATAGCCGACTTGCTGCGCTATCAGTTGATCAGTGGCGCAACCAGTGGCGACGACTTGGAAAGGCCTTGATATGACACGCAAAGTAGACCTGAACTCCGACATGGGCGAAGGCTTTGGCCCATGGCGCATGGGTGATGATGCGGCACTGCTGGACATCGTATCATCTGCAAACGTCGCCTGTGGGTTTCACGCAGGCGATCCGAACGTAATGCATGAAACAATGCGCTTGGCGGTTGCGAATGGCGTGGGCATCGGCGCACATCCGGGATTTGCAGACCTCAAGGGCTTTGGTCGCCGCAAGCTGCCATTGCCGCACAATGAGATCGCCAACGATGTGGCCTATCAGTTGGGCGCGGCACAGGCCGTGGCCAAGCGCGCTGGCGGAACAGTGCGGCATTTGAAACTGCATGGTGCTTTGTCCAACATGGCCTCTGTCGATCACGCGCTTGCACGGGCGTGCTATCAGGCCGCGCTTGATGTGGATCCTGACATCGTGATTATGGTACTTGCTGCAACCGCAATGGAAGATGTTGTTCGCGAGTTGGCCTGTAATTGGGCAGGCGAGATTTTCGCTGATCGCGCCTACAACGATGATGCAACACTGGTTGACCGCGCACTGCCCAACGCCGTTTTGCACGATGCCGAGATCGCAGCCCCGCGTATCCTCAAGATGTTGGAAGCGGGCGCGATTATTGCCGAAAGCGGTGCGCATATACCTTGTCAGATTGACACGATATGCTTGCACGGTGACACCCCCGGCGCTGTCGCGATGGCACGCGGCATCAGGCAACACCTGACGAATGCTGGCGTCACAATCGCGCGGCTGTAAGGACTGAAAATGGAACTCAACGCTGATTTCACCCAACGGGTCATTCTTCATTCGCATGACATCCCCTGGAAGGCATCGCCCATGGCTGGCGTGGATCGGCGCATGCTTGACCGCATCGGAGGCGAAGTCGCGCGAGCCACCTCCATCGTCCGCTATGCGCCGGGTAGCCAATTTTCGGCCCATACTCACACCGGCGGCGAAGAATTCATCGTGCTTGAAGGTGTGTTTCAGGACGAACACGGCGACTATCCGGCAGGAACATATGTTCGTAATCCACCCACCACATCCCACACGCCCGGAGCAGCCGAAGGCTGTGTGATTTTCGTTAAGCTTTGGCAATTTGATCCAGATGACCGCAACCAGTTCCGCAAAGAAATGGATGCGGAGCTCATAACGGCTGATCATGGCGTCCATTTGACCGTGTTGCACCAAGACGCGCGCGAAACAGTGCGTTTTGTGGCGCTGGAAGCGGGGTGCATGCTGTCTGAAACTCCGCAAGGCGGCGCAGAGGTCTTGATGATTTCAGGCAGTGCGGCAGAAGGCAGCGACACTCTAGTCCACGGGTCGTGGCTGCGGTTGCCGCAAGGTGCCGACTTGCGGATCACGGCTGGTGCCGACGGTGCAAAATTCTGGATCAAGACCGGGCATTTGCCATTTGCTGCCGCGCCAACTGTTTAAACAAGACCACTCGGACAGCAACGTTTTACGATGACCTGCTAGGCGCGAAACCCCTCGGGAATTGCATCGTGGCCGTCCAATATCAAATCGGCCATGACCTCGCCGACCTTCGGGGCCATGCCGAAACCGATTTTGAAACCCCCGTTCGCGATGTAGTCACCATTCCGCGCAGGATGCATGCCCAAAACAGGCGCACGGCTTTTGCTGCGCGGGCGGACACCGGCCCAGCGCTCGATCACCTCTGCGCCCTTCAATACTGGAAAAGCCGCGCAGGCCCGCACGAGAATTTCATCAAGTGCAGAGTCAGTGTCAAAGGGAGTATCAAATTCCCGCTCGGACGTTGATCCGACGGCCACCGTACCATCACCATGCGGGATGATATGCAAGGCATCAGCAAACAGCTGCGGTTGGCCGATTGCATCATAACGGAGCAGTGCTGCCTGCCCTTTGACGCCATTTCCGCCGATCTCTTTCATCCCTGACCAGCCTGTTGCCCAAACGGCTTTCCCAACCACGGCACCATCGCTGACGACTTCTCCGCCAAGTGCAACTACCGCTTTGGCCAACGCTCGGGTCGCGCGGCGCGGATGGATAAGCGCAGAAAGCGTATCACGGATCACCAGACCCGACGGAGACGGCGGCATCCAAGCAGCCTGCCCTGCGTCCTCGACCTTCCACACTGCTTTTCCCTGCCACAGCTCTTGCGCCGTCACAGCCCGCGCGCGCGCCAGTGCAACGGCCCGTTCGTCAGCCAACGGCTGCAATCGACCAGAGCGAAAGTAACCGACGTTGGCCCCTGCCAAGTCGCCGACTTTGTGCCAGAACGCATCTGCCATGATCAGACTGTCGAATTGAAACGCCTTTTTGTCATTCCAGTTTTCAGGCACATGGGGGGCCAATGCGCCCACCAGCCCACCGCTTGATCCAGACGCCACCCCGTTTGGATCGATCACGCGCACGGACGCACCGCGCCGCGCACAGGCGTAGGCCACTGAAAGACCAAACACGCCTGCACCCATTACCGTGACATCAATCGTTGCCATTCCGTGTCCTTCAGACCAAAGATGCGTCAGACTTAAGGCACAGGGCCATGACAAACCAGACAGCAAAACTCGACTGGCGGAACGGCGTTCCGATCGCGGCGGCCTTTGATGATCCCTATTATTCACTGGATAACGGTCTGGCCGAGACTGAACATGTCTTTCTGACGGGCAATGACCTGCCTGCGCGGTTCGGCGGTGATTTTCACATTGCTGAACTGGGTTTTGGGACTGGGCTCAACTTCTTGGTGACTTGGGCGGCATGGGACCTCGCCGGACGCCCCGGCCAACTGCACTTTACGTCCTTCGAGGCCTATCCGATGGGTTTGGATGACATGCGGCAAGCGCTGGCGCATTTCCCGCAGTTGTCACCCTATGCAGACAAATTGTGTGGCGGCTGGCATCCAGACCAAGGCGCGACACATCTTGACGACGGCCTCATCTTGCATGTCGTCACGGGCGATGCGCGGCTAACGGTTCCCGCTTGGCCGCATCAAGCAGATGCATGGTATCTGGACGGGTTTTCGCCAGCCAAAAATCCACAGCTTTGGGAACCATCTTTGCTTGCTGCAGTGGGTGCGCATACCAAAACGGACGGAACAGCTGCCACCTACAGTGCTGCTGGTCATATCAGGCGAAGCTTGCAGGACGCAGGATTTGAAGTCACACGCATAGCCGGATACGGGCGCAAGCGCCATATGACCCGCGCAAGGATGCTGCATGCAAAATAACCAACGCCTCGGCATTATGCTGATGATTGCCACGACATTTGTCTTCGCAGTCCAAGACGGCATTTCGCGACATTTAGCCGGGAATTATAACGTCATCATGATCGTCATGATCCGCTATTGGTTCTTCGCAGCATTCGTCATCACTATTGCGACGCGCCAGTCAGGGTCGATCCGCGCAGCCGCCGCAACCAAACAGCCCATCTTGCAGATCACGCGCGGCACACTGTTGTCACTTGAGATTTGTGTGATGGTCAGCGCATTTGTGCTGCTGGGGCTCGTTGAAAGCCACGCCGTCTTTGCTTGCTACCCGCTGCTGATTGCTGCACTTTCCGGTCCTGTTCTGGGTGAACAGGTTGGATGGCGGCGTTGGACCGCAATCGGAATCGGCTTTGTCGGTGTGCTTGTTATTCTGCAACCTGGATATGCTGTCTTTGCGCCCGTCGCCGTTGTCCCGCTTGCCTCTGCGCTGATGTTTGCGCTTTACGGTTTGCTGACACGTTATGCTGCGCGCAAAGATACAACGGCGACATCTTTCTTCTGGACCGGCACGTCTGGTGCAGTGGTCATGACAATCGCAGGCGTCTGGTACTGGGAACCGATGAGTTTTGCAGATTGGCAATGGATGGCCTTGCTTTGCGTGACAGGTGCGGGCGGGCATTGGCTCTTGATCAAAACCTACGAGGTCGCCGAAGCCAGTTCAGTTCAACCTTTTGCCTATCTGCAACTGGTATTTGCGAGCGCGATTGGCATCTTTCTGCTGGGCGAGACATTGCGCCCCAACGTGGCATTGGGCGCTGCAATCGTCGTCGCTGCCGGACTGTTTACGCTATGGCGGGCCAAGAAAGCTGCCTAAGGCCGTGCAATCGGGCGCACAACTTGGGTTGCTGCCACGATGTCTTGCGTTGGCCGTGCGCGGGGGCGCACGATGGGCTTTGACCCCAGCAGCAGATCAGTGAACCGAATAGCACCCGTAACACCGGACAACCGCGCCTCGTAGATCGGAATGCTCTCGGTCACGCGCATGACGTAATCGCGGGTTTCCCGAAACGGAATATGCTCGATCCAGTCAACAACATCCATTTCACGCAATCGCGGGTCACCGAATTCGTCCATCCAGCGCTTTGGACGGCTTGGGCCAGCATTATACCCAGCAGCAATCATCACCGGAGTTGGTCCGAATTCCTCGGTCAGATAGGCAAGATAAGCAGCGCCAATCGTGGCATTATATGCCCAATCACTTGTCAAGCGCGGCTTGGAATATGGCAGGCCCAGATTGCCGGCGACCTCTTCGGCCGTGGCGGGCATGACTTGCATCAAGCCCAGCGCACCAACGGGGCTACCGATCCCAATATTGAATTCGCTCTCGCGGCGCGCAATCGAAAGAACCAATGATGGATCGACCGGAAGGTCCATCTGCGCAACATCATGAACAGGAAAATAAATCGAAGGAATCACAATCCCGCGCGTTACTGCCGTTTTCGCCAAAAGCAGCGTGTAGTATTCCTCGTCAATCTCGCTGAGATATTGGCCCAATGCAGCCAGACCCTCCGCATCAAGAGCCCGCCCGCGATCGGCAAAGAACGTCACCGCGGCACCGCGTTCACCGCCCGCAAGCAGCATCAATGCGGCGCGTGTCAGAGTATCTTCAAAAACGGCGGCACCCTGCCACGTAATTTTTTCCCCGGCCAAAGACGGATCAAGCGGGCGGCCAATTTTTTCAGAGGCCAGCAATCCGTAGAATCCGGTTTGGTTTTCGGCTGCCGCGCCGTATGCGGTCGCGGCCAAACCAAAATCGGCTTTCACCTCATAGGTGCGGCCGATCCAGTACTGCATCCGACCAACCGAAATCGGGCTGTTGGACGCCCGCAACCCATTTTCAAAATGCCCAAGGGCTTGGGTTGGGTCACCCAGATAAATCAGCGACAAATAGCCTGCTAACCATTCTAGATCGGCGTAAGATTCCCCTTCGGTCAAAAAATGACGCGAAGCGAGGATATAGGCCTGTTCGGCGCGGCCTTCACGCATTTCCCAGCGCGCAAGTACACGGCGCCAGCCCGACCAGCGAAAGGGTTCACCTAATGCGGCGGCACTGGTCGAACGATCCAAAAGCAAAGCCACCGCCTCTGTGCGCTCTCCGCGTCCGGCTAGCCAAGAATAACGATCGTAGGCCAGACCCGCATCTTGACGCAATGCGGTCGGAACGGCCTCTAGACGCAATCGCAGGTCGCTGGCGCGGGTCAGATACCCGATGCGGGCTGCTATCAACTCACGTTGCCCTTCCGGCAACAGCGTCAACATGCGTTCCGCTTCTTCACGTCGGGACCGCCACAAAAGTTCATCTGTCCGCGCCATGTGATAAGGCGTCAGCACATCGCCAAAAGCCGCCAACATCGCCTCATGGCCTTCTTCGGTCAGGCGCAGGTTGATCCATGCTTCGCGTAGCGCCAAACGGGCGTCTTCGATCCTACCGGACGTCATCAGCGCCTCGGCCAGACGGACAGCCCCTTCACCGGTTTGAGGGGCGTCTTGGGCAAACCACGCGATGACCTCGCTTGGATCATGCCCCTTTTCGATCAACGGCTCTGCTTGCGTACGCAGGCGCCCTAGATCCGGCCAGTCATGATTAGCTGCTGCAAAGGCCTGATACTCTGCAAATTCCGCATCACCTGACCGCAACCGCAACCACGTCAACACGTCGGCTGTCAGAGGATCGGCATCTTCTGCAAGCGCATAGGCTTCGTCCCAATCCGTATCAGCAGCAGCGATTGCGGCAATGCTTTTGGGATCGACCGTTTGCGCGGCGACGGGCGGCGCTGTCAGGGCAAAAACCATAAAAAGAGCCGTAAATCGCATAAAGACACCATCCCGTTAAAGCTGGCCTTCAAGGTAACCTTGGCAACATCATTGGCAACTCACAAACGCGGCAATGGGCGGAAAGATGTGCGCGCTGTCTGCAACGAAGGGCTTGTACGATTTGCCCACACCGCCTAGTGTCCGCGCGATTTTACTGCGGCCAATCCCGGCCATCAACAAGAAGGAAGCGTGCTATGTTTAAGGGATCACTCCCCGCCCTCGTCACGCCGTTTGCGGACGGCCAAGTTGACGTGAACGCGCTGAAAAAACTTGTGAACTGGCATGTGGATCAAGGAAGCCACGGGCTTGTCCCCGTCGGTACAACTGGTGAAAGCCCGACGCTGACCCATGCAGAGCATGATCTTGTCGTGGAAACGGTTGTGGCAGAGGCAGCAGGACGCATACCTGTAATCGCTGGTGCGGGTTCCAATAATACCGCTGAAACCGTGCGGTTGGTGCAGGCTGCCAAAGCTGCGGGTGCGGATGCGGCGCTGGTCGTCACACCCTACTATAACAAGCCAACCCAGCGCGGTCTGATCGCGCATTTCACGGCTGCGGCTGACTGCGGCCTGCCGATCATCATTTATAATATCCCGCCCCGTTCGGTCGTTGATATGTCGCCTGACACGATGGCGGAACTGGCAAAGCACGAAATGATCGTCGGCGTCAAAGACGCAACTGCCGATCTGTCGCGCGTCCCAGCCACGCGGATGCGTTGCGGCGCGGATTTCGTCCAGCTTTCAGGCGAAGATGCGACTGCTTTGGGCTTTAACGCACACGGCGGCGTCGGATGCATTTCTGTGACTGCGAATATTGCGCCTAAACTGATCGCGCAATTTCAAGAAACCACACTGGCAGGCGACTATGCGACAGCCTTGACTTTGCTTGATCGCTTGATGCCTTTGCACGAGGCAGTCTTCACCGAACCTGGCCTAGTTGGCGCAAAATACGGCATGTCTTTGCTGGGCATGTGCCGCGAAGACGTGCGTTCACCACTGACCGGTTTGACGGATCCGACAAAAGAGAAAATTCGCGCGGCAATGGTTCATGCAGGTTTGCTGAACTGAGACAAAGCGGAAATTAACCCCCTTTATCTGACCCAACCCTCATCGTAATCAAGCGCGCTGCAGCCCCCAAAAGCTGCCGCGCGTTCCAATTCAGCGTGTAATGCTTTCAGGCGTCCTGTACCCATTTTGACGCCTACTTCTGGCCAGAATGCACGGACGACCAATGCACCATCGGTACGCTTCATATCGATCCGTCCGATCAAACGACCCCCTTCGATCACTGGAAATACATAGTAGCCGTATTTCCGCTGTGGTGCGGGCACGAAAATCTCGATTCGGTAGTTGAAGCCAAACAAACGTTCGGCGCGCTTGCGATCACGCAGCGCGGGATCAAATGGCGAAAGGACCCTGATACGCGGTGCAGGTGCCGGAATCGTAAGGTCCATGATGTCCGGACGGGCAAATGCGCGGCGCAAGGTGCCATCGACGCCTTCAACATCGACCTCTATGACGTCGCCTTCGGCCAAAGCAGTTGCACACCACGCTTTGGCTTCCGCTGGGGTGACGTGCGCCCAGAATGCGGCCAACTCACCACTGGTCGCAAACCCCAAGCGGTCCAGTGCGCCGTTGCAACACCAATCAATCGTCTCTTGGGGGTGATGACGACGATTCAGCTGTTCGGGCGGAATAACCCGCTCTGTCAGATCATAGACCTTGGTGAAACCGTCGCGACGCAAGACAGACACTTGGCCGGACCGCCATAGGTATTCCAGCGCGGTCTTGGACGGATGCCAGTCCCACCACCCACCTGATCCACGGCTTTCGCCCTCGCCGACTTGACCGGAAGTACATGCCCCATGATCCGAAATCCGCTTTAGCACATCGTCAATCTTTGCGTGGAAATCATCGCGCCGCCAATCCTTCCATCTTGAAGACAACAACGCCTCATCGCGGGCGAACCGAAGACGCCAGTGTGCGAAGCTTTCGATCGGGATAATTGCCGCGTCATGGGTCCAATGTTCAAACACCTGCCTGTCGCGATGCAGCAAATGCTGCAAGGCTTTGGGCCGATACTGCTGCTTACGGGACCACAAAATCAGATCATGGGCGCGGGCAAACGTATTCACGCTGTCCAGTTGTACAAAGCCCAGATTGTCCATAACGCCCTGAAGGTCTGCGCCTTTTCCAGCCCCCGAAGGACGATCGGACAGGCCGTGTTTCATCAAGAAAAGATGTCGCGCTTTGAGGTTGCTAAGAACAGGGAGTGTCACGTATCGGCATCCATCAAGGCAATCTGCTGCAGGCGAACTTGACGCAACCCCTCAACAAGCATGGCTGTGACAATGCCAATGTTCAAAAGACCGTTGATCGCCGACATACCTCCTAGCAAGCGCCATTCA
>UPTN01000221.1_pt1 | contig 31367 bp, 31 predicted proteins | sample 2160111 | NCBI WGS metagenome assembly UPTN01 (sample SAMN06265058, study PRJEB28932) | marine metagenome | isolation source: Columbia River Estuary | place: USA:Columbia River Estuary, USA | collected 2014-05-05
GTTCTATTGTAGGCATGGTTAGCATGCGTGACGCACTGAATGCAGAAATGGGTGATGTGGCTGAGTCTTTAGGCTCACTTGACCAGGGTTATGAGTTTGATGGCCTGATCAATGGTCAGGCAACCGCAACGACTGCTGGTTCCAAGTTTGTCGACGCAACTGATACAAACGCTGGCGATGACGTAGCAGACGGCTTTGTAGCATCAGCAGCAATCGGTTCTCCATTGGACAACTTTGCTCCCAACGCCAATGTTGTTGGTTCTATCGGTGAAGCTACACCTTAACTTTAATAGTTCGACACCGAAAGCAGAATTTCAACAACTGAAATACTGCTGATGTTGTAGTCAATTGCCCGGCCCAGGCCGGGCAATTGATACCTTCAAATTCGCCAGGGTCTATACGGACGACCAGGAGACTGAAATGAAACAAAAACGCATGACAGGCAGCGCCAGTGCACTGGTGGCGGTATTTGTAATTACGGGTATTCTCGTGCTGGTGCTCGGCGCCCGCCAGGTTTACCGTTTAACCACCACACCCACCTGGGTTGCCAGCAGCGATCTGGAGTCCGGTCACGTGGTGACCGCGGAATCGCTCAAACGCGCACGCAGCGGTGATGATGGCGGTATCGAAAATCCGCGCGCCCTGCTGGGCAAGCAGTTGACAGTGGACAAGGAAAAAGGTGATGTTTTCCGTCCCGCTGATCTGACCACCGCGCCCAAGTCCTGGTTATCGGCCAAGGTGCCGGAAGGCCGGGTACTTTATACTATGACGCCGAAAAAATCGGCCATACCATACACACAAATTCGTTACGGCGATCGTCTGGACATTTTGGTCCGCGGTAGCCGCGGGGTACGCATGGTTGCCAGCAATGTGCTGCTAATGGGCGCCCTCGACCCCAAAAACGGTGGATCAGCAGCAGCGCCCAAGGGCCGCGGCATGTTAACCGCGCTGGCTGCCCAACCGGGTAAAAAGGCCGACGCGGACGAAGGCATACCGCTGGTACTGGCAGTACGTCCGGGTGACATTTATCCACTGGCAGGTATCGGTTCAGGTGAAGCGGTCAGTATCGTGCTGCACGGTGAGCAGGAAGTTGCCGACGGCAAATTACTGAAAATATCACCGGCCACCACGCACCGCCAGATAGAATTGGTATCCGGTCTGGAGCGTTCCAAGACCGTTGTAAGAAACTAAACAGCGTCGTAATGCCGCTGTCTCGCAGCGGCACAACGCACCCGGAACGCATGGCGCGATCCATGATCATAGTAGTGGGGTGCAATCGCGATGACCTCCCTTAACAGCCAGGAAGACACGGGTGATCAGAGATTCGAAAACCAATGATGCAAACACCTTGAACGCGGCGGAACAGTTCCGCAGCCTCAGGCGTCGTGTGCATCAGGAATTGATCGAATCGATTGAGACCGATGGGGCTGATGTCTTAAGCAACCGCAACGAGGTGCATGAGCGCGTCAACTGGCTGCTTGATGAAATTTCTGCCGAACAAGGCAACAAGGTATCTCCGCAGGACCGCCAACGCATAGAAGATGAAATTGTAGAAGAACTTGGCGGTTCAGGGCCTTTGGCGCCCTTGATGATGGACCCGGATGTTTCGGATATCCTGATTAACGGCCACGATGAAGTGTGGGTTGACCGTTTTGGTAAGCTTGAAAAATCAACGGTCCGTTTTGATGACGAGGCCCACCTCAGAAGAATTATCGACCGCATGGTATCGGCCCATGGCCGTCACCTTGATACCGGTTCACCCATGGTGGATGCCCGCCTGAAAGACGGCAGCCGTCTGCACGCCATTATTCCGCCGCTGTGCGCCCGCGGCACCATTGTTTCAATACGGCGCTTTCGGGTTAACCCGTTTTCTACCGATGAACTGGTCAGTACCGGCTTTATTAATGAGCCCATGCTTGAGTTGCTACAGCTATTGGTTGCCGCAAGGGTCAATATTGTCGTCTCGGGCAGTGCTGCCACCGGCAAGACCACCTTGCTGAATATGATCTCGCGCTTTATTCCCGATAACGAGCGCATCGTGACCATCGAGGAGACCGCGGAGTTAAGACTTGAGCACCCCCACGTGATTCCACTGGAATCGCGGCCGGCCAATGCCGAAGGCCGTGGCGGTGTGGGCTTACGCGGGCTGGTTAAAAACGCCCTGCGTATGCGTGCCGACCGCATTATTGTTGGTGAGGTACGCGGCGCCGAAGTATTCGATATGCTGCAGGCCATGAACGTGGGCCACGACGGCAGTTTGACCACGGTGCATGCCAACAGTCCGGAAGACGTGTTGCCGCGTCTGGAATCGCTGGTCATGATGAGCGATATTTCGATGTCGCCGGAAGCCATCAGGCGCATGATCGGCTCGTCCATTAACATTATTGTCCACCTGGTACGCTTCCGTGACGGCAGCCGCCGGGTGACCAGTATTCGCGAAGTCGTGCAGGAAGCCAACGAATTGAAAACACGCGAGATATTCAGGTTCCGGGCCGATGGCCAGGATGAAGAAGGTCACATGACCGGACAACACGAATTTGCCGGCGGCACAATCAATATTCTGGAACGCGTCAGGCAGCAGGGCTTCGATACCGGCGCCTTGCAGTCAAGCCTGACGGCCGCATCCGGAGGACAGGACTGATATGTTTGAAACCATTTTATTTTTCCTGCTGCTGGTCATCATGCTATACATTGGCAGGCAGTTGTTCTTCAGTCCCGATACCGAGGGTTCGTCACAAGATGACGCTGATGAGGGTAACAACAACGGGTCTTCTTCAAACAGTTTAACGCGGGCATTGCGCACCCTAAGGCTTGAGATCGAGCCGTTGGTGTTTGTGGCGGCGGTTGCCATGATTGGTATCGTTGTTTTTCTGCTGTTTTTGGAACTGTTCCCTAAGTCGCTTTCATTGGCATCAATTGCCGCGATCGCGCTGGTCATATTTGCATTCTCGTTATTGGGCGACCTTGCCAAATGGCGCGCGCGTCGCTTCGAGGCTGGCTTGGTTGATGCCATTGACCTGTTGCAGGCCTGTTTACACAGCGGCGAGAACCCCCGCGATGCCTTGCGCACGGCAGGCGATGTAAGCAAGGGCGCGGTCAAAAAAGAATTTAACGAGTTGGCAAAAAGACTCGAACTGGGCATGCCCATCGAAAAAGCCACCGCGCGCATGGTAGAGCTTTACGATTCGGAAGGTGTGCGTTTGTTCACCCAGGTTCTGATTGCCAAATGGAACGCCGGTGGCGATTTGCTGATGCTCTTAAAGTCAGTTAACCGCATTATTCGTGACCGGGTTAAATTGCGCCTGAAAGTGGCGGGTCAGTTGGCAGGCGCGCGTTACGCGCTGTTTTTCGTGGCCTTTGTTCCCTACATGGTTATCCCGGCATTTTTGTGGAAAGCACCGGGCTGGCTGCAAACACTTACCGACCATCCCATGGGCCCTACCTTCCTGCTGTCAGCAGTATTGCTGCAGGTTGCGGGCTTGTTCTGGATGCGCAGAATATTGAGAACTGACCAATGATGTACTGGTGGATGGATCTTGTTTTTGTCGTCGCCCTTGTGGTGTTGGTGTGGGCGATTTATCGCATGCACCATGCATCAGAAACGGAGTTGGAGCAGTCTGACAGCACGGGTACCGAAGTAGATGTTAAGGAAAGCCTCGAATGGCTGTTCCCGAAACGCCTGATTCGCCAGGCAGGCATGGTGCCCGCCAACGTCAGTCTTGCTTACTGGATAGGTAAACTGATACTGACCATTTTGCTGCCGCTTTTGGTTGCAGAGGCCACCGGTACGCTTTCCGCTTTTCCGTTCGTGGTGTTGGCCCTGGTTGGGTTTGGACTGGTCGATTTGTGGTTGCTGGCGGTCAGAAAGAAACGCCGGCGCGCTATTGAGCGTTCACTGGGCTACTTTATTGATTTGATTGCGGCATTTTTGAAGTCCGGTATGAGTCTTTCACAGGCTTTCCGGCAGGCCTCCGAATATGGTTTGCCCAAAAAGAACCCGTTGGCGCGTGAAGTGAATCTGGTTGCCCGCGAACTGGATGCCGGTAGTGACCGTGAGGCTGCCTTCAACTCGTTGGCAGAGCGTACCGGGGTCAAGGATTTGCAACGGCTTGCCGCCGTGATGAATGTTGGATTTCGTGTTGGCGCGCCCATTACCGAAACGTTGGAAGGGCAATCTGCACTGTTGCGCGCCAAGCAATGGGAGCAGGCCGAATCGATGGTCAGTCGCAAGGCACTGGAAGCGCTGTTTCCCATGTTGCTGGTGAGTATTCCATTGTTGCTGGTACTGGTGTTTTTCCCGGCTTTTGTGCAGATACAGCAGATCTTCAAGTTGTTTTCCGGTTCGTTCGGTTAGACCTGTTGAAGTTGGAATTAAAAACGTTATGACCGAAAATTTGCAAACTACTGAGCAGGACACCACTGCATCGCTACCCACCGCAACGCCGCAAGGTGAATCAAGCCGGGGTATGCGTCTGGGTACGTCATCTGCCGCCGGCAGACAGTCGGGCTTTGTCATGACTTTCGGTTTTGTTATGGCCACCATTCTGGTCATCGCCCTGGTCGCCGTATCAATGGCGTTCAGGTAAGGTTGGCCAGACTATGAAACATAAAGAACAAGGTTTTATCATCACCACTACAATGGTGGTGGTGTTTACTGTTGTGTTTATCGGTCTTATCGTGGGTATTGTTGCGGTTAGAGACGCCTGGTTTAAGACCACGGTGTTTGAAAACTCAGTTGATGTCTTTGTCATGACAGATGCGGGTGATGTGTTGGGCAAGGCGGTCGATTTCGATGAGCATGAAGCGCCCCTGGTACCCTTCGTCGATTACGATGTGCCCGATCCGAATGGTGGCAACTACCGGGTGCTGGTAGGTGTCAGGGATGATCGTTTTACCAGCCGGGAACGGGTGTACTATCCCAATTCACTTAACTGTACCGGTCAGCCGTGCGTATTTGTGCCCAGTACTGAACTGTCGGGAAACACCTCTGTCAATAGCCGCGGTGTCGATGAAGTCACCGGTACCGGCGGGGTCAGTTATCAGCTTGCAACGCAAGCGGGTGGCGGTGCCGGAAGTCGGTATAACTATGCTGTCGGTAGCAGCAACGGTGGTTTGCCGGGGCACTTGCTGCGTCAGACGGATACCGCATGTGTCGTAACTATCACGGACAATTCTGTGGATACCTATATTTCTTACTGGCAATCCCAGCGAGTCGTTGAGGAGGGGGGAACCGATTCCGGTCCTGGCACCAACCCGCCCTGTTATCGGGAGTTGTTTGCCAAAGCCGCAATCATTACAGAAAGCTTTCTAAGGTGTCAAAACGAATTCGGAAGTAGCAATTGCTGTGACATTATAGGTAAAACTATGGGCAGCAAAACCTGTGGCGGAGTTTGTGACAATGTACTAGGCCGATGCGAATGTCCGGCCGGTTTCGTGAAGTTGGGTAATTCCAGTGGTTGGTGTTGTCCGATAGGCACGGATGATGCTAAAAATGGGCAGTGTCAGCAATTAGCAACCACCCTTTTCGCTCCGGAAGCCGGCGATTTTCTTGAGACATTATCCGTTGGTGGTGCCAACAATGTCCTGGATAACCTCGGAACAACTTTCAAAGTTAACCTGCCAATCAACCCTAACGATTTCCAATCTGTCCAGCCGGATGGAGAGGGCTGATGGCAAGTATGTATCCATTGGGCAGTTGCCCCACTCAAAAATCAAAAATTCTGACAGTGCTAGTCCATTGAATTTGAGAAATAACATGATGAAAATACATTCACAAAAAAACAGACAAAGTGGCTTTGTGCTCAATACCGAGTACATGCTCTTTATTATTGTTCTTGTGTTCGGGCTTGTGGTTGGCTGGGTGTCTATCCGTGATTCGTTCAATGCCGAACTGATCGATACTGCCAATGCCATTGAGAGTTCTATTACTTTTTATTATTTTAATGATCCTAACCGTGGTGTTGTGCCGCCTGACTTTGTGGCGGACGAGCTGAATTTTTGCGACTCCGGTATAGTTGAAGGTTTCGATACCCCTATTACCTATGACGCCGACAATAAGCTGATTGTTGCAGGTTGTGCTAATGCCGGGACCGTCGTACCCGCAGGCACTGTGTCCAGCACCGGTACGGTGACTGCACCGATAGCAGGCGAGTAACAGCAGAATGTGTTCAGCCATTACCGGTGTAGCTTGAGTGAACCCCGAAAACCCGAATGAAAATAGGCCATAAAGTGATTAAAAAAATATCGAAACGTATTAACAGGCAGGATGGTTTTGTATTGACCATTGAAGCCTTGCTGATCTTTACGATATTGGGCATTGGCCTCTTTGTCGGGCTGGTCGCCTTGCGTGACGCGGTGTTCAAGTACAAGCTCAGCCAGCAGGATCAGGATTTCTACGTTTTTGACAGCAGTGCCCCCCCTGCCAAAGTGATTGGCAAGGTGGCGGGTTTTGACGAACACGAAGCACCGTTGGTGCCTTTTATCGATTATGGAGCACGGACGGACGGCAATGGTGACCCCATCAATTTCCGCGCGCTGATTGGTGTGCGCGATGACCGTTTTACCTCGCGGCAACCCATTTTTTATTCCGGGGCCGCGTGTGACGGCACCGCCTGTATTGCCGGCCCCAGTGCCGAAGCATCCTACAATACGGGTATTGATGATGCTACGACAACCGGTGGTGTGAGTTACCTCAACGCCTTGCAGGGCATCACTTATGGCATTGGCGCAGGCACAGGTGCCGTTAACAGCCCCACAGACATTAGAGGGTGGCTTTACCGCCAGAAAATTGACGCCTGTAGCGCTGCAAACCTGAACTCGATATGGGACTCTCAACGCGTGGTTCCACTCCGGCCATGCGTTACCATTGCACCCTCAATTAGCGCCAATGGGTTCTTCGACGCGGAAGCAGTAGTCGGGGCAGGTGTTGCCGCTGCGAATGTGCTGGCTCCACTAACACCACCGTTTTATACCAATATGATCAGCACGCCTTCGACGACCTACTTGTCAATTCCGGCCACTAGCGAAACACCTTAATATACCTATAAGAAAAGGGGCCCGGGTAAGTGTTTACCCGGGCCCCTTTTTTTCGTCTGCTGTTTACTCAGGCAGGCCTAAGGTTAGACAGCCCGAGGCTGCGATCGAGGTTATGAACTTGCTTCAGCAACTGCGGCGCAACCGATTTTTCAAGACGTGCCTGCGGCATGTTTTCGATGGTTGCTCCACACAGAAACGCCATGGGTGCCTGTGAAGTGTCGGGCCAGAATGGTACAGAGCACGCATTGATACCCGGGTTCCAGTGTCCCAGAGAGCTTAGAAAGCCCCTGGCTCGTAAGGTTTCGCGGTCTTTACCCACCTGCGCGCCTTCGCCTTCGATGGGCTCTCCTGCGGCCAGAATGGTGCGTCCTGGTGAGCTGTTTTTAAGGGGCAGGCGGTGACCTTCACTCAACCAGATGGAATGGGTGCGCCGTGGATGCCAACAGCGGGTCAGAATGACCGAGTCGCCGTCCAGCATAGCCAAGGCTACCAGTGCGCCCACTTCATCGGCCAGCTCCTGCATGATGGGCTCAGCCAGCGGCAGGAACGAGATGCCAGCGCGGGCGGTGTAGCCCAGGGCAATTACCGCGGGCCCCAGGTGGTAGGCATCATCCGGCTTTGATTGCTGTAGAAAACCGAGCTTGGTCAGTGTGAACGTCATGCGTGCCACGGTGGAAGGCGGCATGCCGGTGCGTTTGGCCAGTTCGCTATTGCCCAGTGAGTGGTCTTTGTGGGTAAACGCCTGCAGGATTTGCAGGCCCTTTGCCAGGGTGCTTGCAAACCGTCGATCGCGTTTATTTTCCGGATTCATGCAATCACATCCTGTCAAATATGTGTTGAATTAGGTGAGAGATTATTCAGTAGCGTGGTCGTTTAGGACCAGGGCTTAAAGCAATTGCGTTTTTAAATATACGTGTAGATGATGACTTGCAGACAACCCCGTGGAGGTGTTCCACGGGGTCGAAAGCAGATATAGCGCTTAGTAGTTAAAGGTAATTTCCATACCCATAATGCGACCTTTCACCAATGGCGCAAACGCGCCGCCTGTCGGTACTGGTCCGAGCAAGCTTGGCAACTGAGTATCGCCGCCATGATTGACGCTGTTCAGCAGGTTTCTGCCATAGACAGAGAAGACCCAACGACCATCGGCTGTGTTGTAGTCGATACCACTGTCCAGCATCTTCTGGCTCAGCAGAATACCGCGGTTGTTATCGGTATAGAACGAGTCATCTCTGAAGGCGTAGTTGATGCGGAATGCCACCAGGCTTGAATTGGACAACGTCCAATCGTGGTTCAGGCCCATAGACCATGTCCATTTAGCTGCGCGCGGCAGACCCAGTGTCATATCATTGTGGTCGACCATGCCGTCGCTGTTGATGTCATACCGAACGCTTTTGTACTTGGGATCTACCCAACCCAGTGAACCGGTCAACACGGTGCTGTCGCTGACTGCGAAAACGCCGTCAACCTCGAAGCCCCATATTTCAGCATCTGCGGTGTTTTTGAACACTTGCACAACGCCAGCATACGGATCGGCGAGATTCAACTCACGCTGCATGTCGTCAATAGCCGTGAAAAACAGAGCTGCGTTCAGACGTCCGCGACCGGCGAATTCTGATTTATAGCCAATCTCAAAGCTGTCGACGGTTTCCTGATCAACCGGGCCGGGGCCAAGGTTAACGGTGTCAATGGCTGTGTTACGCAAGTTGTAACCACCGGAGCGGTGACCGCGTGACCAGTGACCATACATACGCTTGTCGTCGGCCAGTGCATAGCTGAAACCCAGTTTTCCAGACCATGCGGTCCAGGAATTATCATCTACAAAATCGTAAGGACAATTGCCCGCCAAAACCCGGCAGGGGCTGTTGATATTACGAGTCAATGTAGCGATCTGGACATCTTTCTTTTCTTTGGTGTAGCGGAGTCCGAGGTTCAGTGTCATCGCATCGGAAAGGTCGTAATTGACGGCCCCAAAGATGGCTTTTGAAGTGAGCGAGTGAACACCGCCGCCACTTTGGGTAAGCGCTGGTGCGACACCGCCGGTAGCAATGCCGAGCAGATCACGGAACTCGGAATAGTTGAGGTCATTGGTGAACCAGTACAAACCAGTGGTCACATTGGCTTTGCCAAAGTTACCGTTGTAGCGCAATTCGTTGCTGTACTGACTGTAGTCACCCAACGAACCGGAATGGAACAACCAGACTGGTTGTGCGTCAATGTCGCCGTAGGATTCGGCGAAGTAATCTATCCAACCGAAGATGTTGGTGATGGTGCCATTGCCAAACGGAACTTTCCAATCGGTCTGGAAGGTGACGGAATCTTTGTCCGCTTCGATAAAGCCTCTTTCATCAACGGAGAAATCGAAGCTGTCGCGTTCAAAATTGGCGAAGTAACCTTTAACGCCAAAACCATTTTCGTGGGTTTGTGAAGCAGGTCCGTCACCGGTTGTTTCAAAATGCTCCCAACGCAGGGTCATGTTTACGTTTTCGCTTGGTTGGAAGGTCACGACGGGCCGGATGATGGTGGTTTCGGAAGCGCCGAAGTTCTTGCCGTCATAAAGGTTTTCGAACCAGCCTTTATCGGTGTTGTGATAAACGCTGAGCCGTGCCTGGAAGTTTTCACTGAGCGCGCCGGATGCGCTGCCCATCATGTAGTAATTTGCGCCAGTGTCCCCACTTGGGTTGGCGTCAACCGCGGCCCGGAACCTCAATTCAAACTCTTCGGTTGGAAGCTTGCTGTTGATCAACACTGCACCGCCGGTTACGTTACGGCCGAACAGGGTACCCTGGGGTCCGCGCAGTACTTCAATGCTCTCGATATCGAACATGTCGACAACGGTACCCGCGTTTTGACCGATGTAGACACCATCGACGAAAATACCAACGGTAGGATCGATGGCGGGTATGGAACTGTTAATGCCGAGGCCGCGGATGGAGAAGTTGGCGACACCGCGGGTGGTGCCAACATCGTCCATGGCCACGTTTGGCATGGCCACTGACATACCTTTAAGGTCGCGTATTTTCAGTGCTTCAAGTTGGTCTGAGGAGTAAGCGGAGAGAGAAATCGGTACTTCCTGTACGGGTTCTTCGCGTTTACGTGCCGAAACTAATACTTCTTCGATCAAGGTGGATGATGCACTTACCGGTGCGTCTCCATCCTCCATTTCAGCCAGTACAGGTGTCAGCGGGGCCAGCAACAAAGACAGACCCGTTGCCCAGGCGATGCTTTTCAATGCTGGAACCGGTCTGGTGCCGGCGGTTAGTTTTTTTATGTTAGAACGATTACTCATGACGTTTCTCCCAAATTTCCACAATATTATTTTTAACATCAGTATTTAATGGATTAATTATTCTGCAAGCCCAAAAGACGGATTTGATGCGCATGACGCAATTTATTGTTTGAAATGTTGCTTCTCAAGCATACAGTCGAATAAACTTGCGGTCAATATGCGGAACTCTTAACCGCATTGCGGAATTAACAAAAAAATAGAAAATAAATAATGACCCAGGAAAAAACGACCGACATGAACCAGGTCTCAGACCGCTACCGCTGGTACGTGGTGTGGCTGCTGTTTTGTGTTTATGTACTCAATTTCGTTGACCGCCAGATACTGGTGGTACTCATGGAACCCTTGCGTATGGAGTTTGGGTTTTCCGACAAGCAACTGGGCCTGTTGGGTGGCCTTGCATTTGCCTTGCTCTACTCCACGCTGGGTATTCCAATAGCGCGTCTTGCCGACCGCAGTAACCGCGTCAATATCATTTCAATTTCTATTTTTGTCTGGAGTCTGGCAACCGCGCTGACCGGTCTGGCGCGTAGCTTCACCCAATTACTCATCGCTCGAGTTGCTGTTGGGGTAGGTGAGGCGGGCTGTTCTCCACCCGCCTATTCGATATTGGCAGATTATTTCAGCAAGGAAAAACGCACCACGGCATTTTCGATTTATTCCATGGGTATTTACGGCGGTGTCTTTATTGGCTACCTGGTGGGTGCCCTGGTGGCCGAATATTATGGCTGGCGCGCGGCATTCTTTGTGCTGGGCATTCCCGGTATTTTGTTGGCAATCGTGGTCAAATTGACATTGCGTGAACCCGCCAGAGGCGGCGCGGAAAGCAGCAACGTTCATGCCGATGTACCACCTATCAGGCAAGTGCTTAGCGGCCTGGCCAGCAAGTCATGTTTTCGGCACCTGGCCATGGCAGCGGCTCTGCATGCTTTTGTGGGTTACGGTGTGAATGGCTTCCACCCGGCTTTTTTGATCCGCTCCCACCAGTTTAGCGTTGCCGAGGTGGGCATGATTTTGTCGCTTGTCTCAGCTGTCGCCGGTATTGGCGGTACCTGGTTGGGCGGTTATCTCGCCGACCGGTTTAGCAACAGGCGCAATGATGTACGCTGGCAATTGTGGGTGCCCGCCATCGCAACGCTGATCAATGTGCCGATGGCCCTGATGGCGTATTTATCGCCCGATAAACATGCCGTGGTCGGCTTTTTGTTTTTCAGCCTTATTTTTGGCGTCATGTATTTAGGTCCGACCTTTGCGACCTTGCAGCGACTGGTCACTGCCCGTGAGCGGGCCCTGGGCGCGGCGCTGCTTTTGTTGGTTATCAATCTGGTTGGTCTCGGACTCGGTCCTTTCCTGGTCGGGTTTTTGAGTGATTTTTTAAACCAGATGTTTATTGAAACCGGCATGATTGCCAGCCAGGCCAAGGCACAGGGCCTGCAAATGGCGTTGGTGGTGATGGTGTGCGTCAACATCTGGTCCTTTATCCACTACATGATCGCAGCGCGGACGCTTCAGTCCGATTCGGTTGAACAATGAACAAAAAAACAAGTCCGGAGATTTTAATGTCAAGAGCAGACCCCATCCCACGCAACAGGGAAAGCGATTACTCACGTGAGCAGGTTGCAAAACGTCGTGAGTTCATCAACAAGAAAACCGGTGCCGAAATGGACACCGTTTCAAGTTATACGATTGACCCTGCCGTGACGCAGGGCAATGTTGAAAACTTCATCGGCACCATTCAAATGCCGTTGGGTTTGGCCGGGCCGTTGCGAATTAACGGTGAGTACGCGAAGGGTGACTTCTACATTCCGCTGGCAACGACCGAGGGCACACTGGTGGCCAGTTACAGCCGTGGTATGCGGGCGATTAGCGAGTCGGGCGGTGTCAAGGCAACCGTGGTCAAACATTCGATGCAAAGGGCGCCCGTGTTTATCTTTAAAGACGCGTTGCAGGCGCGTGACTTTGGTGACTGGCTGAAGGCCAATATGGAAATGATCCGCCAGAGCGCGGAGTCGACCACCAGCACCGGCAAACTTATCGAGATCGAGCAATACCCCATTGCCAATATGCTCTACACCCGTTTTTGTTATACGACCGGTGATGCCGCCGGGCAGAACATGACCGGAAAAGCCACTTTCGTTGCCTGTGAGTGGATCAAGGCCAATCATCCGCTGCGCCCGGAATACATCCTCTCGGGAGCGCTTGATACCGACAAGAAACATTCGACGATGAACATGATCCAGTCACGCGGAAAACGCGTGATTGCCGAATTTACGTTGAAGAAGGAAGTGGCACGTGAATTGTTGCGGGTGGAGACAGCCGACCTTTACCGGTATCGGCAAATTGCCGCGGTTGGAGCGTTACAGGCTGGCTGCGCCTACAGCGGCGCGCATTCGGCCAATGGCATTGCGGCACTGTTTATTGCCACCGGCCAGGATGAGGCCAATGTCGCCGAGTCACATGCCGGCATCACCTATGGCGAGTTACTGGAAAACGGTGATTACTACTGGTCGGTAACCTTGCCGGCGGTTATCTGCGCAACCCATGGCGGCGGTACGGGTTTGCCATCACAACGTGAATGTCTGGAAGTACTCGACTGTGTTGGCACGGGAAAAGCAGACAAATTTGCGGAAATTGTCGCTGCCGTGGTGCTGGCCGGAGATGTATCCCTGACCAGCGCCGTGTTGGCGGGTGACTGGGTGAGCAGTCACGAGGCACATGGTCGCAACCGCTAGGGTGCGGTGTTGGTGGTGCTAAGACAGACTTTATAACGTCTAAAGACGGCCTGGTCAGGCTTCCCAGCCTGCCAGGTACGCCGCTTGCTCTTCGGTCAGCGTGTCAATACCAATATCCATGCTGGCCAGTTTCATGCGCGCCACTTGCTGATCAATTTCCTGCGGTACCTCATACACACCGGGCTCAAGCTGTTCGTGCTGCTCGACCAGGTAGCGCGCGTTGAGTGCTTGCAGGGCAAAACTGGTATCCATGATTTCGGCGGGATGGCCGTCGGCGCAGGCAATGTTGACAATATTGCCATCGCCTAACAAATACAGCCACGCACCCGCGGCGGTTTTATAGCCCTGCACCTTGTCGCGCATGGGGGCTTGCTCAACCGCGACATCGTGCAGGGCGTCCATATTGATCTCGTTGCGAAAATGCCCCGCATTGGCTATCAACACGCCGTCTTTCATGGCTTCAAAATGGGCGCGGTCAATGCTGTGCCGGCCACCGGTGACAGACAGGATGACATCGGCTTTTTGACAGGCATCGAGCAATGGCATCACCTGGTAACCGTTCATGGCGGCATCGGCAGCCTTGACGGCATCCACTTCGCAAATGATGACCTTTGCGCCCAGACCGCTGGCGCGCAGGGCACAGCCGCGTCCACACCAGCCAAAGCCGACAATGGCGATGGTCTTGCCTGCCAGTACCAGGTTGGTGGTGCGCATCACCGCATCCCAAACGGACTGGCCGGTGCCGTGCACGTTGTCAAACAGATACTTGCAGCGTGCTTCATTGATCAACATGACCGGAAACTCAAGCGCCTTGGCCTGCGCGCGCGCGCGGGCTCTCATCACGCCCGTGGTGGTTTCTTCGCAGGCACCGTAAACGTCAGCGGATAGCTCGCTACGGCTGTCATGCAACAGTTCGACAATGTCGCCGCCGTCGTCAATCACCACATTGGGTCTTATATCGAGCGCCAGGCTCATGTATTCGTGCATTTCGTCGAGTGTGGCACCGTGTTTCGCGTAAACATGCAAACCGAGCGCGTCCAGCGCTGCGACCACATCGTCCTTGGTCGAATCGGGGTTGCTGCCGGTGACCGCAACATGGGCGCCGCCCGCGGCCATGACCAATGCCAGGTATGCGGTTTTTGCCTCGAGGTGCACGCTTACCAATACGCGTTTACCGGCAAATGGCTGCTGTTCACGAAACTCGCTTTCCAGTTGCCGCAATATCGGCATATTGCGTCTTACCCAGTCAATTTTCTGTTGGCCCTCGGCCGCTTTCTCAGGTGCGACAACGATATTGGACGGCATGTTGATATGGGCGGGGCTGTGGTTATTCATCTGGAAAACACCTGTTTTTTTATGGTCAGTCAAAAGGATTGATCAGTAGGTTTCAAATGGAAAAATAACGCGCTTTTCCAATTTTGAAAGCGCCAATGTTGTCGTGGTTAATTTGGCCGTGCCAATTGTATACCAAGCCCGGGTTTGGTGATGGTGCGGGGAGAGCCAGTGCCGGCAATTCCATAGTGCGGGAAATTGGAAGATATATGGTGGGCGGGGGCAACTCAATGGCGTAATTAGTTGTCTATTTAGTAGATACCGTTATTTCGAGTGGCTTTGCATGAGCAGTGCTGCTGGTCAGGAGGGTGTGAAATGACCATGAACGTTCAGTTTTTTGGTGCTGCCGGTGAGGTCACTGGTTCCTGTCACTTGGTAACCGTTGGCAGTCAACGCTTTTTGCTTGACTGCGGTCTGATACAAGGCGGTCATCTCGATGAGGCCCGCAATCGCGAGCCATTCCCTTTTGATCCCGCAAGTTTGGACGCGGTGGTGTTGAGTCATGCCCATATCGACCATTCCGGTCGTTTGCCATTACTGGTTAAATCGGGTTTTAGCGGTCCCATCTATACACACCGGGCCTGCCGGGATCTGTGCCATGTGATGCTTAAAGACGCCGGGTTCCTCAGCGAGAAAGATGCCGAGTGGGAAAACCGTAAACGTGAGCGAAAAGGCCTGCCGCCCATTGACCCGCTGTTCACGGTAGAAGACGCAAAGGTCGCGATGCGCCAGTTCAAGGGTCTGGTGTATGGTGATAAGCAGGAGATTTTGCCGGGTGTAACGCTGCGGCTTGCCGATGCGGGTCATATTCTCGGCTCATCGATTGTCGAACTGTGGCTTGCAGATGGTGGAGAAAGCCGAAAGCTGGTATTTAGCGGTGATCTTGGCCGTTCCGGTATGCCGGTGCTGGAAGACCCGGCCATTATTCAGGATGCTGACCGAGTGATCATGGAAAGCACTTATGGTGATCGGTTGCACCGTTCCTGGGATGACACCCATCGCGAAATACACAAGGTTCTCAATGACGCGACCGGTGGTCGTGGCAACATTCTGGTACCCGCCTTCGCGGTTGGGCGTACGCAGGAAATTCTCTACCTGTTTGCCAAATACTTTGACGAGTGGGATTTGGGTCAGTGGCATATTTTTCTGGATAGCCCGATGGCCATTGAGGCGACCCGGGTGTTTACCGAAAACACCGATCTTTTCGATGCCGAAGCAGCGGAACTGTGGCGGCAAAACAAAACGCACCCGCTGTTGCCTAACTTACATATTTCCCGCACTGCCAAGCAGTCCATGGCACTTAATAATATTCGCAAGGGTGCCATCATCATTGCCGGCAGTGGTATGTGCACGGGTGGCCGCATTAAGCATCACCTCAAACACAATGTCTGGCGCCGGGAGTGCCAGGTGCTCATTACCGGGTTCCAGGCCCGCGGTACGCCGGGGCGTGCCCTGGTTGACGGCGCAGACCACATTCGTTTGTGGGGTGAAGAAATACGTGTTGCCGCAAAGATACACACCATTGGCGGTTTGTCGGCCCACGCCGATCAAACTGCCCTGAAAAACTGGTATGCCAGCTTCAAGGGTCGGCCCCCTGTGACCCTTGTGCATGGGGAGGAGCGGTCAATAACCGAGCTGGCCCATTGTCTGCGCAAGGAGTTCTCGGCACCGGTACATGCCGCGCGTCCGGGTGAGGTGGTGGATTTGGGCAAACCGGGGTAGGGCCCTATTGGCGCGCAAGAGACCGGCGTGTGAGGATCAAATGACGGGAGTATCAATGTGATGAAGAAGATTTGGATATTGGTTGCAAATCAGGCCGAGGCGCAAATTTACGCTGCAGAAAAACTTGCGGGTAGTCTCATGCTGGTAGACACACTGGCCAATAATGATGGCTCGGCCCACGCGCGTGACCTTGTTGCGGATGGGCCAGGCAGCGTGCATGACCGTATGGGCGCTTCCCGCCACAGCATGGAGCCGCACACGGGCGTTAAAGAAGGTGAGCGTCAGCGCTTTGTGAAGGAAATGGTCGGACGGCTGAAAGTCGCCTATTCGCGTGGTGATTTCGACCGCCTGGTTTTACTGGCGGCACCCGCAGTGTTGGGGGTTCTTCGTAAAACCCTGAGTAAGGCACTGGAAAACACGGTGGTTCTTGAAATCTCCAAGGATGTCGTCGGTCAGGAAGTGGGCAAAATTCACCAACAACTGGTGCGCGCCTTTGAGGTGGCATAGAAACCAAAGGGCGGATGGTGGTAACCAGGGGTGTCCTTGTGTTTGACCCGTGTCTGTCGGTGATCAAAGGCTGTTATTGGTGATGGACGAGGTAGCTCATCCCACTGGTCTGCAGCGGGTTTTTATCGGGATACCCGTCGAACCACAAACTCAGCAGCAGGTGGATCAACTACTGGGCCCAGTCAGAGAATCATCGCGGGGCGTACGTTGGGTACCTGCGGAAAACCGACACCTGACGCTGGCGTTTTTGGGAAACCAGCCAATGGCCGTCATCAGGAGTGTGGCCTGTGCGTTTGATAAAGCGTATGGGCAATTGCCGCACTTCCAATTTTGCCTGACGCGACTGACGCGGTTTCCGGATTCTGAAGGCACCATTATTGCGCTGACGGCAGAGCCTGATAACCACATGGATTATTTATTCCAGATTACTCTGGGGCTGTTACGACACAATTATCTTGAAATCGACCGAAGAAGATTCCGGCCGCATTTGACCTTGGGAAGAACAAGAAGGGCCGAGCAAATAACAACGATATTTGATCGTTCGGTCACTATAAATTTGGAGATCAACACGATTGCTTTATTTAAAAGCGTTCTTGAACCCACCGGCAGCATTTATTCGACGATCAAGGAAGCCCGGCTTTTATAGCCGGGCCGATTTGCCCTGGCAGCAAGATTAGGCAACTGCGATTAAATAAACTTGAGCCGCTTGCCTTCTTTAACCGCCTCAGACCGTTTGTGAACCTGAAGTTTGTACATCAGGTGCTGGATGTGGGTGCGCACTGTGCGGATGCTAATGGATAGCGTTGTGGCAATGTCTGCAGTACGTACGCCATCGGCCAGCAAACTCAGCACCTCGGCCTCACGCTCTGACAACGTATCGCCGTCATCATTGGCCGGTGTCCAGGCAGAGTGCGTGTGGTCAGCGTTGATGTATTTGTTTCCCGGGCGACAAATATGCAGCAGCATTTCATTGCCGGGTTCATCGAAAACGGTCAGGCAACTGACATCGAACGGCTTGTTCATATTGGTGGCCGTTTTGAATGATGTCTGGAAACTGTTCACCGGTTCGTGTCGAAAAGCCATTTCCCGGAGTGGACATTGCTTGCCGCAATATCGATTACCGTTCTTGTCGGTTCCGCATAAAAGCTGCCAACACTTTTGGCCGAGTGCCTTGTCCGCGGCGACATGAAAAGTCTTTTCTGCCGCGCTGTTCCAAAATACGATACCGCCAAGCTGATCAACCGCGAATGCGGGGTCGCCGGTGATGTAATGGTTAACTTGTGTATCCATGGTGCTCTTCCCCTAGCATCCATTCACTTGAGTGTAACGAATTACACCCTAAGTATAGTGCCCTTTGTTTCAAAAGCTTAAATCTCGTCATTAACTTTACGAGTGTCTGAAATAAATTTGTTGATATAGGTCAACATACATTAAATAAAGGCAAAATATATACATCATTGACAATTATTAGTCGTAAAGTTCAAAAATCTGATCGTATTCGCTGTAGGTTATGTGACGGTTTTGGTTGTAAAATGAATCGAAACCTCAGAGAGTAATTATTATGAATTTTGTCAGACTATTGCCGGTATTTATCAGTTTCCTTTTGTTGTCAGCTCATTTTTTACGCGCCGGCCAGATTGTGCTCGCTTGCATACCTTTGGTTCTCCCTTTCCTGTTAATTATGAAAGAGTCCTGGGTTCCGAGAGTTATTCAGGCAGCTTTGCTGTTGGGCGCAATTGAATGGCTGCATACGCTGTATGTGGTTGCCCAGATGCGCATTGAGTTTGGTATGCCGTGGACCCGTATGGCAATTATCCTGGGTGTAGTTGCGCTGTATACCGCGTTATCGAGCCTGGTGTTCAGGGGGAAGGTGCTGCGTAATAGGTATGGCCTTTAGGCAGTTGACTCTCTGGCGTGGCCTGGTGTTTTTGTAACTATTTCAAAACTTTAAAAAGTGAACCAATCAAGATGAAAACGAGTAAATACGTTCGATCTGTTAGTTTGTTGGGAAGTGTTATGTTACTGGTGTTTTCACAGCTCCCGGCCGCAGAGCATGGTAAGTCGCACTGGACTTACGAAGGCGCTGAAGGCCCTGAGCACTGGGGCGCGCTTTCTGACGCGTACCGCATGTGTTCGGAGGGTTCTAACCAGTCACCGATAGATCTGGTCGCTGACGCGGATGCCTCTTTGCCTGAACTTGAGTTTGAGTATTACAGCAACTTCGTTGATGAGATCAATAATGGTCACACCATTCAGCAGAACATCCAGCCGGGTAGTTTTCTGAAAATCGGGGAAAACGGTGGAAGTTATCAACTCAAGCAATTTCATTTCCATAGCCCCAGCGAGCACATCATTAATGGCAAAAGCTTTGCCATGGAAGTGCACTTTGTACATGTGAACGAAGAGGGTGCGCTTGCGGTTGTCGGCGTGATGATTGAAGAGGGTCTGGCACAGCCGGTTTTGAGTCAGTTGTGGGCCTTTATGCCTGAGCATGCGGGTGATTCAATTCAACAGCCCGTTGGCATTGAAGAAACCAATCTGTTGCCGCCGACACGTGATTACTTTGCCTACAATGGCTCGTTGACGACACCACCGTGCTCTGAGGGTGTTAAATGGATGGTGCTGAAAACCCCGATTGAGGCATCGACGGACCAAATCAGCGTGTTCAAGAGCCGCATTGGTGAAGCAAACAATCGTCCGGTACAGTCGCATAATGCAAGACTGATACTGGACTAAAGGCCACCTCCATGAGGTTCTCATGTTAGCCAAGTCGACTGTGGGTGCTAGTGATAAGTGCCCATTTTTACGGTAGAATCATGACTATTAAATCCATGATAACTGCCAGACAGGAGAATGATGGAAATGCTGACCAGAGATGTAGTTATTACCGTTGCAACAGCCCTGACGTTATTAATAAGCGGCAACGTTCAAGCCAAGGGTAACCTGGAAAACGGTGAAAACCTGGCATACGACTGCGTGCAGTGCCACGGCAGAGATGGAAAAGGTAATTTTGAAACACCTCCCATTGCCAATCTTGAAGAAGCCCTGATTCTGGATCGGTTGCGGGCTTTCCGTACGGGCGAGCGTGAATCTTTGGATGACATGATGCATTTATATACAGAAGACAGATCAGATCAGGAGTTGCAGGATCTGGCGCTTTACTGGTCGACCTTCCAAGAGTAATTATTTAATGGCCCTATAATAAAAAGCGCCGCCCTGTGGGGGGCGGCGCTTTTCCTTCCTTGGTTCTTTATTCCTTCCCTGGCGCGTGTTCTTCTTCGTTAATATAGCTCGGTTGGTCCTACTTTAACCTTCTTGGTATTACGTCCAACTTTGTTTTGCGTTGAAAAAATAATTTTTGGAAAACTGCATTTTTGTCTTTCTTGGCATCATTCTAAATGCCCGCAAATAATTTAAAATGACCTAGGTCATCATTTACTTCAGCAAGAAATCACCATGGGTGTGGGTCTGAAAAAATAGCGCGTTTTCTTTCGATTAAAAAATACAGGTTTTTTTAGAGATATCCGCATACCTTCAAGTGTTGGCTGCCGAAAACATCAGATTTTAAAGGCTTTTTTAATGTTTTTCGGTCAATTATTTTTATTCATTTCAGCGCATTAATAATTGGGTTAATTGACCTAGGTCATTTTGGCGCGATGGTTTATTTGCTACGTTCTAATGCAAATGATAAAAAAATTACCAATTCATATCGTTAGATTGCTTCTTATATTAGGTGTTTTTGTATCGATTGCCCTGGTTGCCAAAGCCTATCTGACTGATCCTTCCTTTTACAAATATGGCCACTACCGTGGCGATGTAATGCCTGAGCTTGCTGCCGGAACACCCTTGTATAAAGGCACGCCATATTGCCGTTCATGTCACGATGACGCTTTGCATAATACATCAGCGGGTGCGCACGCCAGTGTCGAATGTGAGGTTTGTCACGGCACCGATTTGAAACACCCGGATAACAGCAAAATGAAGGTGCCGGTTGATACGATCCGGCTCTGCTCAGCCTGTCACGAATCCATGCCCGCAAGACCCGCCCGGCAACCACAGATCGTGCTGGCGGAACACCCGTTTCCTGAAGATGCCGGCGCCCAGTGCCATACCTGTCACAACCCGCACGCGCCTTCAGAGGGACCTGCGGTGGCAGCTTTGGTAAGCACGGAAACGGAAGCAGAAACGGGAGCGGCCATAAAAGTCGAACCTGCCGGAAATGTACCCGCTGCGGTTTCAAAATGCTCAAGATGTCACGGCAAGCAGGGCGAAGGGCGTGGTAAAAACCCACCACTCGCCGGCATGCAGTCCGGGGAATTTATCAAATTGATGGACGGTTTTAAATCCGGCGCAATTGAAAGCAAGAGAATGGGCAAGTTTGCCCGCGAGCTAAGCGATGCAGACATCATTGAACTTGCAGGCTATTACGCGAAGCTGCCCACGATATCAGCCGCGAACTCTGCTAAGTAATCCTGCTGAATAAGGAAAGTGTCACGGCGAAACGCCCAGAGGGAGAGTAACAGTGAAAAAAGACAAGAAAAAAACTGAGCGTCGTGAGTTCTTGTGTGCCACTGGTAAAGCCCTCGCCGGATTAGGTGTCGTCGCCAGCGGTGGTAACTTGTTGGCGGAAGGTTCAAAAAAAGATTCCGCACAAATGGCAGGCAAGGCGGCTTCATTTCCGACCAAGGATTACGACTGGACAAAGCACCGTTGGGCTTATGGTATCGATGCAACCAAGTGTATTGGTTGCCTGCGTTGTGTTGAAGCCTGTAAAGCAGAGAACGACGTTATTGGCGGTGCCAATCATTTTCGTACCTGGGTCGAGCGATATGTCTATCTGGAAGGCGAAGATCATGCGCGCGTCGACAGTCATGCTGACGCGCAAAATATTGCTGCTTCAGGTTCTGACTCTGAGTACCGGTTCGATAACCGCTATAAAGATGCCAAGGTCAGCAAGGCATTCTTCATACCCAAAATGTGTAACCACTGCGCCCATCCTGCCTGTGTTCAGGTATGCCCGGTGGGGGCAACCTTCCGCAGCGAAGACGGGGTTGTGCTAATTGACCACGATTACTGTATTGGATGCCGTTATTGCGTACAGGCCTGTCCTTATGGGGCTCGGTTTTTCATCGAGGACGAGGGTGTCTCGGACAAGTGCACCTGGTGTTATCACCGCATTACAAAAGGGCTGATGCCTGCCTGCGTTGAGGTTTGCCCGACCGGTGCACGTGTGTTCGGGGACCTGAATGATGTTGCTAGCCCAGTGAGTGAATTTATCAACAATAACCCGGTCCAGGTGCTTAAACCGGAGAGTGGTAATGCTCCGATGTGCTTCTACGTTGGTCTTGACAAGGACGTATCATGAGCGGCATTGCTCCCTTCACAGGTTATGTTTACCCCAATGAGACCATTATTCCCTGGGGTGTGTTGATTGTTATCTACCCTTACCTGACAGGTCTGGTTGCGGGTGCTTTCACGGTCTCCAGTTTTTACCACGTGTTCGGCATGCAGCAATTCAAACCGGTGGCACGCCTCGCTTTGCTGACATCATTGAGCGTGATGCTTTTTGTGCCGGCACCGCTGTTGCTGCACCTTGGCCACGCCGAGCGCTCCTATTACTCCATGATCACGCCTCACGTGACATCCGCCTTTGCAATGTTCGGTTTTTTTGCCGCGTTCTATACCGTATTGCTGTTGCTTGAATGCTGGTTTGTTTTTCGCGCTGGCAATGTTGTACGCGCACAAAACTCGACCGGCCTGACACGTGCTTTCTACCGCGCGGTCACGCTCTGGTCCGATGACCTGACACCGCGTGCCCGTCTGATTGATTCAAAATGGCTGCTGACGCTCGCTATTGTCGGTCTTCCGTCAGCCCATGGACTACACGGTTATATAGGATTTGTTTACGGGTCGTTGAAAGCCCGTCAATGGTGGGAATCTGATCTGATGCCTATTATCTTTCTGTTCTCGGCCATCGTTTCGGGTATCGCTTTATTAATGGTGTTGTATGTTCTGACTTCCAGGCTGCGGCGCGTCAAAATCGACTATGACTGTTTGAAGGGCCTGACCTATGCGCTGTGGGGGTTTCTGATGTTCACAGTTATCCTCGAAGGGCTGGAGTTCGCGAACCTGGTCTACAAGGGCAAAGAAGGTGTCGATGTCATTATGCAATACGTTCAGGGGCCTTTGTTCTGGCGTTATTTTGTATTGCAGTTTGGTGCCGGCGCGATACTACCGGTTCTAATCATGGGCATCATGATCGCAATAGGTTTGCGTGGAAAAGCGTTTACCATCGGCGCCACCTTAAGCGCACTGCTGGTATTGATGAACGTATTGCTCATGCGTTGGAACGTTGTGGTCGGTGGCCAGGAAATTTCCAAGACCGGCAAGGGCTTACTGACCTACCACATGCCGTTTTTAGGGCATGAAAGTTTTGTCTCGGCCTTCGTTCTAATGGTTGCACCCTTTATTTTACTTTGGGTTTTGATACGCCTGTTTCCACCATGGGTTGATCGTTCGGGAAATTACTGATAAAAAAACAATCAAGGAGAAATTGTGATGAGAATGGCCAGGTACATGGCAGCGCCGACAGTGTTACTACTGTTGTCACAAGCAGCATTTGCCGAGGAAGTCGACTTGCCGGCACCGGTGCTCGAATGGTCGTTTTACATTCTGCTGATTTTCTCCGCCTGCGTGGCCCTTGGTATATCTATGTTTCAGAAGCGTAAAAATGAGCCATACGAGACCCTGGGCAGCGTACTCAAAAGAAAAGCACGCGCCGTTCACTCGGTGCTGCCGGACACTTCGGTTACCGAGTGTGTGCGGCAGATGAATGAGCTTGAAATTGGCGCCATGCTGATAATAAAGGATGAGCAGTTGCTCGGAATCTTCACGGAGCGTGACGCAATTACCCGGGTGCTGGGGAAAGGGCTTGATGCCATGAACACACCTGTTGCGGATGTCATGACCAAAGACCCGATCAGCGTCTCGGCATCGACTTCGTTGGAAGACGCCATGAAGACCGTTACCCAGCGACGTATCCGGCACCTGCCGGTGGTCGAAGATGATAAAGTTTTCGCCGTGGTTTCAAGTGGCGACCTGACGCATCGTTTGTTGCAGCTTTAGCCGTCTGCGGACGCCGTGCTCAAAGGCTTGCGTACCAGGGGAAGATGACCCGCTGTTGTAAAACCATGGACACATGGAGGTGGAGTCAGGCGGTTTTAGAAGATATAAATAATTCACCAGTATTATTGAAGTGGTGAATACGGTACGGTTTGCCCAAACCGGCCCCGCCCATACGATAATTTGAAGGTACCGTAACCGGTGCTTTAAATTGTCGGGTGGGTTAATTTGTTTCCAAGAATTAGCATTTTCTTGATTGACATCATTGCACCTTAAGTTGTTACTGGCGATAATTGCCGGATACGTTAATGTGAGAGAGATAATAAATGAAAAAAGCTACGCACATTCCGTCATCGGTTATTGCCATCCTACTGGGTATGGCATCTACCTTGGCTCAAGGCGCATCCCCTTCTCAACCCATTCAGGATATCGAGCGGGCGGCACTTTTTCCGTCAGCCACTACCATTAGCCAGGGCCGGGATGTTGCCGAGACCATCTGTGCCAGCTGCCATGGCATGAATGGCATCAGTAATGATGAAGGAATGCCGCATCTTGCGGGTCAGCGCGCGGTCTATCTATATCGTGCCCAATGGGCGTACAACGATGGCGGTCGTTTCGATGCGACCAAAAAACACAATGGCTTTTTGAATGATCAGGCGCGACTGGCCGTATCAGCATATTACGCCAGTCTGGAATCGCCGCAACGTAAAGCAATTTTGGCGGCGGATGAGCAGGTTGAAACGCCTACTGAAGATCCGTTCCTTACCATTCGGGAGAGCATGAAAAAATGTGTCAAATGCCACGATGAAACCGGTAACAGCGAAGGTTCGGGCATGCCCAATCTGACCGCACAGAATCCAGAGTATTTTGTGGATGCAATGACGGGCTATATTGACGGTAGCCGCAGCCACAAACTGATGGCGAGACTAGCCAAGAAGCTGGATAAAAAAACCATTAAGGATATGGGTGTTTTTTATGCGGTACAGGAGCCAGTCATCACAACAACGCAGGGTGAAGGTGACGTCAATGTGGGTCAACGCTTGTCCGAGACATGTGCTGCTTGCCACGGTGATGACGGCAACGCACACAAGCCGACCATGCCGACACTAGCCGGTCAGGACGCGCGCTATTTCATCAAGGCGATGAAGCAATATAAAGATGGCATGCGTAAGCATGAGAAAATGTTTGATGCCGTTGAGGTGCTCAGTGAACAGGACATGATCGACCTGGCCACTTATTACGCGGCACAGGAGCCACGCAGAAGAGATGTGCGCACGCCTTTGGTCAGCACCCAGTGGATTGCACGTTGTGAGCGTTGTCATGGAATCAACGGCAATAGCAGTGACCCTCGCTTTCCAATGTTGGCCGGCCAGGATGCCACTTACTTGAAGAATGTCCTGAAGGCCTATGCCTCGGGTGAACGCGTAAACGGTGCGATGCATATAATGAGCGGAACTTTAACCTCGATGGATATCGAGCGTCTCGCCGCGTTTTTTGCCGCGCAACAAGCAAGACCAGTTGTTTATATTCAGTTGCCATTTGGTAATGATGATCTACAATAATGTTCCGTAATGAAAAATAGAAATTTTTTTAGTGGAGCCACATTTAGGGCCCACATTAATGAGGAGAAGTAAAAAATGTTGACCAAGAAACTGATATTTGCTGCTATGTTCGTTTTGATGATGACCGCTGGCACTGTCCAGGCCGGTGGTGATGCTGCCAAAGGTGCCGAATTGGCTACAGATTGTGCCGATTGTCATGGTGATGATGGTTTGGGTGATGAAGATGTACCAGCAATTGCAGGTCTCGACGCAGCGGCGCACGCAAAAATGCTGACAGATTTCAGAGCAGGCGGTGACAGCGAGATGGTAGATTACGCAGCTGATCTTAGCGACCAGGATATTGCTGATATCGCAGCTTACTACGCCACTTTGTCCGGCGGTTAAAAGTAACGCTGGAAGATTATCTTGAACTATAAAGCTTGGTAAGCCAACCCGTTGGCTTACCAAGCGTTAACGCAACCTGACAAATGGTTTGCCGGGTTGCAGGGAAAACAAAAATGACCGATCGTCGTCTTCATCGCCTTTACCGGCATTTTCAGGAACTGCCACTTAGTATGCGCGTCCTGTTTACTGGAACCCTGCTGGCCATCGGCATGGGATATATGTTTGCTTTGATTTATGTCTATTCTTCCGATGCCGGAAGGGACGGAAATCCTGCGCTAACCGTGGATGATATTATTATCTCCTATAGCGGTTCATCCGAAGGTACCAAGCTGGAATCAGCACTCAGGGGTCCTATGTCCGCCATGCTTTCAGGGGATGACCGCCTGCAAATAGAAGGCTGGATTGCAGATGGCGCCACCAAGGACGCATTCGAAGCTGAAATTCAACCGATCATCGAGAAAAACTGTATTGATTGTCATGATGGCGGTAATCCGCATCTCGATAATCTGGATGGTTTTGACAACATTCAAAATGTTGTTGTCGTAGATACCGGGACAGACCTGCACACGCTGGTGCGTGTTTCGCATATTCACCTATTCGGTGTAACGTTTATCTTCTTTATCATGGGCTTTATTTTCAGCCACGCGTACCTGCGGCCGATATGGCTTAAAAGCGTCATCGTTTTCACACCGTTCTTATGTATCGCAGCCGATGTAAGCTCCTGGTATTTCACCAAGCTTTTTTCTCCGTTTGCTTACGTGGTACTGGTATCGGGTGGCCTGATGGGAGCGAGCTTCGCCTTCATGTGGGTAACATCCATGTACCAAATGTGGTTTTATAAGCCACCCGGATTTATTATCCGCGAAGATGATGTGATAAGCGATTAGTCTGATTGATTTACATATAGGGTGCGTAAGTCGTTACGCACCCTATTTTTGTGCCCCATGAATCTGTGGTAACAGAAAATCCACCCCCACATAAGTGAACACCACGGCCAGAAAACCAATGATGGCCAAAATGGCGGCGCGTCTTCCTTTCCAATCCAGCGTATAGCGCGCGTGCAGATAAGCCAGAAAGATCAACCAGGTAATAAATGACCAGGTTTCTTTCGGATCCCAGAACCACAACTGTCCAAATACCCTGTCTCCCCACAATGCCCCGGTAATGATGCCGACAGTCAGGAAACTGAAAGCAAAAAACGATGCCCGGTAGGCCATGCGGTCGAAAAGACCGGGGGACGTGTCTTTTTTCCGCTCCAGGTACAAGTAGCAGATCGATGCCGCAAATGTCGTCGACCAGGCGGCATAGCCGAGTAGGGTGGTCAGTACATGAAACTTCAGCAACAGGCTGTTGAAGATTACAAACTCCGGTTCTATTTCACGCGACATCAGTGCGGCGTAAAACATCAGAAACAAGCCCACCGGTAACAGAAACACACCCAGCATGCGGTTTTTTTCATTTAAGGCAAACAACAGGAACACGCCAATCACCAGCATAGCGAAAAAGGTGACGAACTCAAACGCGGTGAGCAACGGTATGTGACCCGTCTGGTACCAACGTAGCCCCATTAATAGCAAATGCAGCGCCCAGCCTGCCCACAGTATTTTGATGGCTGTCAGTGCTTGTGTACTGGAGTCACGCTGCCAACCGCGAAGATGCCAGGCCCAGGCGACCACATAGAGCAGGCAAGTTAGCGAAAATAGTAATAATTCGACGTTTTCATACATGCGGCTTGTTTCCTTTGTTCTTTTTACCCTGGTCCCGATGGCGATGATAAAAATGCCACATCAACCCGAACAGCATCGCCAGACATCCAATAACCAGTACCAGCGCGTGCGGGCGGTTGTATACAAATAAACCGGTGTAGCGTTTTACCGCACCCAGGGCAATGGTGTGATCGTTTATTTCCAGTGCTTGCTCGCTGCTTACAATGCCAAGCGGTGTCATTTGCTCATCCACCATGGTAAATATCTGGGCGTTCAACTCGCCGGTATCCATTAAGCTATGGGCCATGACCGGGGTGTCTCCCACGGCAAATATGGGTGGCTGCCATGGACACACCGGCGTTGTTTTTTCTACCGCCCTCGGGCTGGTGACAATCAGTTCAAAGCACCACCCGATATCACTGATTGTTGGCAAAATGGTAATGCCGTCGATTTTTGCCGGGGTGCCGGGCCGGGCTACAAAACTGGCGAATTGTTTTCCGCTTTTAAACAAAGACAGGTGGCTGTCCTGCTTTTTTCTGAGTCCGGCCGGGTTCATGCTGCCGGCCATGTCCTGCCCGTATTCTTCGACAACGAGTTGATCCAGACGAATGACAAAGGGCAAGTCAGGTACGATGCTCATTTCACCTTCTACGGCTTTTATTTCGTACCTGAAGCCGCTCATGCCACCATAAATAACGCCCGCGATGAGTATCAGGATACCCAGGTGCGTAACCACCACGCCGATCATGGCGTTGCGGCCCTTGCGCTGGATAATCATGGGAATATGCAAAATGGTAATGAACAGCAGGCTCACACCATTGAGGCCCAACAGGCTGAGATACCACCACGATTTGAACACATCCGGCTGCGGCAGAAGGCTGCCGCCAATGGTGACCACGATAGTGATCACCAGTAACGGGATGGCCGTTTTCAGGGATGACAGAACCTTGAAAACACTTTTCAATAAGCTGGCGGGAGAGCTGTTATTGGCCATGGGTACCATTACTGTCTTCGGCAGTGCTGTCTCCGTCAGAGCTGTCATCGGGAGAGTTGTCATTAAGGGTGTCGACTTCCGGCAAGGTGCCTCTCGTCGAACCATGTGCCGGAGCGCTTAGCACGCGCGCATTGTCCTGGTCTGCACTATCGCTCGCAGTTTCCGGTTGTTGCCGCTCAAGGTTGGCCATGATATCCATCAAACCCTTGGCCTCTTCATTACCGGGGTCTATTTCCAACACTTTGGCGAAATAGGCTTTGGAAAGGCTCAGGTTACCCAACTTGTAATACACCACGCCGAGCGCGAACAGCACATTGTGTTCTTTGTTGTTTAATGCGTATGCCTTTTCCAACTCCGCAGCTGCGGGCTCAAAATTTTTCAACTTGATCAGGGCCGAGCCCATATAGTAGTTAATGTGCCAGTTTTGGTAGATGTCTTCAGAAATGCCGCCAAGGGTCTCAAGGCTAAGCGCATATTGCTGCTGCCGAAACTGATCCATGCCCTTGTCCATCAGTACCACGGCTTCGCCGGCGAGTCGTTCTTTCTCGATGCGCTTCACATACACCGTTGCAACAACAACCGCTGCCAATATCAGGACAATGCCCACGATGAGCAATTTGCGGGATTTGGTCCCCTGTTCAGTCATTTTTTATACCTCATGGTTTATAGCCGTGTTCCATCACACACTCGCCTGAAAAGTGATGGGAAAATTATACTTAATTTGTGTGCAAAACGGCCCGGTATCTTGCGCTTTGCTACGGCGCGCAGCATTGAGCCTGTTAAGAGTTGCATCAATTTTACTACAATTCAACAGGGTCATGCTGCTGCACTAAATTGTTTGAAACATCTTTTCACGAGGTGACTGGGTTCAGTGCCAGAAGATTTAAAATCTGCGAGTTTGTTCTTGCTAATAACAAAGGAGGCCCTTGTTGGGCCTCCGGGTGCTATTCATGAATCTGGTTCTAGTCGTCAACCAGCATCAATTTTTTTGGCATAAATTGCAGGAACAAACGAGGTGACTCACTAGCCTGGTCGATGCGTTCGACTCCATCAAATACGTACATAGAAAATTGTGACAACCGCACGAATACCCAGTCGGTTATGGTGTCGGCGGGTGTTAGTAAATCCCGGCGAAACTCAACTGTCCAGAAACCGTTTTCCCAAGTTCCCTTGGCACTCACTTCACCCGCATCGCCTTCCAGCCGAACGGCTTCAAATTGAGGGTAGGTGCTGGAGTAATCCACCGGTGCTTCGGTGGGCGGTGCAAGGCGTTTTGCCGGGTTAGTGGTTCTCATGCGATCAGGCTCGGCCCTGATGTAAACGGTTTCACCGGCACGCCTATAGAAATACATACGATTGAGGCGGTCCCAGTCGTCGTGAAGGATACTGGCGTCATTACGGTCGACAAATTTAACATTCCAGTCCATCCCGTGCTTGCGGCTGGGATAAGCCTCGAAATTTAGACCCGGAATGAATTGGTCTTGAACGGTACCATCCAGATCCCAGGCTTGTCCGACAGGATCTGAACGTGCCGCAAGCCAGCGCCACCCGTCAAAATCGTAAACGTACCCTTGCAGCAATGACGGCGCCCATTCGCAGCCACCTTCAAAGCTGAGCAGAATGGAATCCTCGATCTGCGTGCCGCTGACATAACGGTTTTCGTCAGCACTCCAGGTCCATGGATGGTACTCGCGGTTTTCCGTTGCATCCGGCCAGCGCACCCGTAAGAAAACCTCATTGTCTGAATACAATGCCTTGACTGCCACACTTGTCACCGAGCCATGCGCCAGTGGTAATATCACTTCTTCAGCCGAATTCCACTGGGCCTCATTGTCCTTGCCATCAAGGATAATGGCCGGTTTCATAATGTGGGTGGCTGGAACTGTCAGTCCATTTACAAACCCTTCCGGTTGCCAATCATCATTATTGACTTTGACAAAAATATTTTCTTCGGCAAGGTGATGCCACTCTATGTCAGCCAGGGCAGGTTGAGCCGAAACAAGACACGTCATGGTTGTTAATATTGAGATATAAGCTTTCATACTGCCCTCCTAAAATGCGCCGCCATTGTGCTGGTGACCAGACCGGCAACTGTTTTCTTCCTTCTGACCGTGCGATTCCATCTGATGACAGAAGGAACACCACGCACCCCAGTAATGGTCTACTTGCGCACCGATTGATTCGTCGATGTTTCTGCCGTCCATTGGTGGTAGAAGATAGGTTGTTGGGTCTGCGTTTTGCGATGCTCGCGGCGTACCGATACTATCACCTGTCCAACCACCAACCTGCATCTGAACCCCGGCTACGTTAATGGATTCGCGAAGATTAAAAATATTTTCCCCACCATGCGCGCCATGGCACTGAGTGCAATTTATAGAGGCGTAAGGCACAGCAGGGTCACTGGTCGCGCCGCTGGTGTTCCACGGGTACTTCAAGTAGCCCTGGCCAGCCCCGCCGCCAGTCACTGTGCCATGATGATCTTTGTCCCGGTAAGCCAATGCGATGTCAAGCAAACCGGTGGGAATGGTGACGCCGGGAGGAGGGCTACCATCATGGCAGGTCAGGCAGAACTCGATGAAATCCGGCTCAGTGCGTGTTTGCGACCCTCCAAGTCCCTGTGGCCTGACTGGGTTTTGGTTGGTGCCGTTGTTGTAAGTAAAGTTGTAAGCCGGGGTACCGGTAGAGACGTACGAGCCTGTCGGGCTGTAATCGCCGATGACCGTCAGGTGGTCGTCAGGGTCGAGCATGGCGGGATAATCGCTATTATCAGCATGCGGAGAATGGCAGTTTTTGCAGGTGACCTTGCCCCCGGATACTGCCTGGTCAGCGGGCATCACGTCATGCCTGCCATTGATCAGCGAGCCCCCGCCATTGTCGCCCGTGGTTAACCAGTCATTCGTGAGACCGTTGAATTGGGCGTTGGTATCCAGGCTGCTCTCACCATTGCTGGTATGACAACCCAAACAAAAGCCTTCTCTTTCTTCC
>UPTN01000222.1_pt1 | contig 31341 bp, 14 predicted proteins | sample 2160111 | NCBI WGS metagenome assembly UPTN01 (sample SAMN06265058, study PRJEB28932) | marine metagenome | isolation source: Columbia River Estuary | place: USA:Columbia River Estuary, USA | collected 2014-05-05
GCGGCCTTAAGTACCAGCGGCCAGGTGCTGGTATCGGGGTCGATCATTTCAAAATGACCTGACTCGGCGGCTACGATAACGGTGGGGGACTGCCCCAGTTGAAGGGCTGATTCCACGTAACGGTGGCCGACCGGCGCCCAGCTCTCATCGTGCTTACCAATCACAATGTACTGGGGTATGGGCAGCGGCAGCCGGGCCGTACCCGATGCCAACTGGTACCTCTGAGGAAACTGCTGCGGAGAGCCGCCCATCAAACCTTCCACCACGTCTGCGCAGACCTTCTCACGATGCAGATAAACCAGGTCTGCGGCAGGCGCGAGCGCCAACACCGATACTGGCTGTACACGTTGCGGCCATTGCTCAGGCCGGTTGCCCAGCCAAATAGCCAGATGACCTCCAGCCGAGTGCCCCGCCACGAGAACACGGTTCAAATCCAGCTTGAACTGCCCTGCCAACTCAGCGAGATGATCGGTGCCGTTGGCAACATCATCGAACGTGCCGGGCCAACCACCGCCCGGGTCGCCCACGCGACGATATTCGATGGTCCAGGTTGCGATGCCTTCGGCCGTAAATGCGGCGGCGAGCTTACGAAAATAAGAAAGATCATATTCGGCCAGCCAGCAACCACCGTGAATCAGCACCATGACAGGATGCGGCCCCGGCCCAGCCGGCAAGCGCAACTCACCAAACTGAAGTGCTTCCTCGCCATAGGCAATGACGTGATCGGCCGGCGGATTGGGAAACGAATCCAGCGCGGACGATTGCATAATCTCTACTGCCGACGCGTCGCACGGAAAGTTACTCAAAATAGAGACCAAGATAAAGGTGACAAGGTTTTTCATCGGAAAGTGCCATTAATATTGTGTTTCTGATTTTTAAACGCACAGCATATTCTAGTCTGAAAACGTCGCGCATTCGCCTTTATTCCGGGCCTGTTGTTTTACCCGCCCTGCCCTTTATAACGAATGCCCGGACTTTTTACATCACCACCACGCCCACCATTTCTTGCCCATTATTAATTCATACCGGCGCCCATCTTCCATTTTTTATCAAACTGGCTATGATGGGATTTGCATTCCACCACGAGACAAAAACAATGTTACTTAAAACCATAAGAAGTTTTTTAGTCTTCTCACTCATGATCATGATGTCCTGGCCGGTTGTTTCCAAAATGGCAGACGGCGTCGATACCGAACAACTCGAAGGCCTGGAGTGGCGTAATGTCGGGCCATTCCGCGGCGGCCGTGTGACCACGGTCACAGGCGTACCCGGCAAACCCATGCTCTACTATATGGGTGCAACCGGTGGCGGTGTTTGGAAAACCGAAAACGCGGGTACTACCTGGGAAAACCTTTCCGATGATTTCTTCAAGGTCGGTACCATTGGCGCGGTTGCGGTTGCCCAGTCTGATAACAATGTTTTGTACGTGGGCACCGGTGAATCACCCATTCGCGGTGTGACCACCAGTGAAGGCGACGGCATGTGGAAGTCCACCGATGCCGGCAAGACCTGGACCCATATCGGGTTGGAAAAAAGCGGACAAATAGCACAAATTGAAATTCACCCCTCGAACGCTGACATTGCCTGGGTCGCTGTACAGGGAAAAATGTGGGGCCCGAACAAAGAGCGCGGAGTTTTCCGCACCACCGATGGCGGCAAGAGCTGGGAGCATGTTTTAAAAGTCAGCGCCGAGACGGGCGCTAGCGACCTGAGCCTTGATCCGACCAACCCGCGTATCCTTTATGCGGCAATGTGGAACCATGGCCGCACACCCTGGTTCATCAAGTCAGGCGGCACTGACGGCGGCATCTTCAAATCCATAGACGGCGGCGACAACTGGGAAAAACTGACCGGTGGATTGCCGGAAATGGTCGGTAAAATTGGCGTCGATGTTTCTGCCAGCAACCCCGACCGCGTTTACGCCATCATTGAAGCCGAACCTGAAAAAGGCGGTTTGTGGCGCAGCGACGACGCGGGCGAAAGCTGGTCGTTGATCAATGGCCATCGTGTCCTGCACACGCGCGCGTGGTACTACATTCACGTCACTGCCGATCCGGTCGACGAAGACACCGTGTATGTCTTGAACGTACCGTTCATGAAGTCGGTCGACGGCGGCAAAACCTGGGAGAAAAGGTCAACGCCGCATGGCGACCACCACGATCACTGGATCAACCCCGACAATAACAAAAACATGATCAACGGCAATGACGGGGGCGCGACCGTCACCTTTGACGGCGGCGAAACCTGGTCAAGCATCATGAACCAGCCGACCTCACAGTTTTATCGCGTCACCACGGACAATCTCAAACCATTCCGCATCTATGGCGGTCAGCAAGACAACACAACCATGGGAATCGCCAGTGAAAGCCTCTACGGCGGTATCGGTGTTGAAGACTACTTCGATGTGGGCGGTGGTGAGAGCGCGCACATTGCGTTCGATCCTGACAACCCAACACTGATTTATGCCACCACCATCAACGGCACACTGACCGAGTATGATCACTCAACCCAGCTCACGCGGTACATCATTCCATTCCCGCAAATGGTTTACGGCATGGATTCGCGCGACCTTAAGTACCGCGCCAACTGGAACGCGCCAGTGGCGGTATCCCCACACGATCCAAGCATAATTTATTATGGTACACAGATGATTCTGCGCAGCACGGACCGTGGCGCGAACTGGACTGAATTCAGCCCCGACCTGACCCGTAACGACCTGGAAAAACAAGGCCGTAACGGCGGCCCGTTGACACCCGAAAATGTCGGCGCGGAGTTTTACAACACCCTTTATTACATCGTTGAATCACCCCTCGAAAAAGGCCTGATATGGGTTGGCAGCGATGACGGCCTGGTGCATGTCAAACGCGACGGCAGCGACGCGTGGGAAGATGTTTCACCCAAACACCCCGGTGAAGCCATGATCAATGCCATCGAGCTGAGCCCGCACGACAAGGCCACCGCCTATGTGGCCGTTACCGGCTACAAACTGGGCGACACCAAACCCTACATCTACAAAACAAGCGATGTGGGTAAACACTGGAAACGTATCGACAAGGGCTTGCCTGACGATGCATTCGTACGTGTCGTGCGGGAAGATCCAACGCAGCGCGGCCTGCTCTATGCGGGCACTGAACTGGGCATGTTTGTTTCCTATAATGACGGCGAAAACTGGCAGTCTCTCGACCTTAACCTGCCGCCGGTACCCATTACCGACCTCGCCCTGCGCCACAACAAGCTGGTCGCCTCCACTCAGGGCCGCGGCTTCTGGGTGCTGGATGACCTGTTCGTGGTACGCCAGGCCGCCAATGGCATCGCAGGCCAGCAACTGCGTCTGTTCACACCCGGCCCGACTGAATTGAAGCACGGTGCCGGCTCGGCAGGCACATTTGAAGCCTCCAACCCCGCGCACGGCGTGCCTCTTTATTATTATCTCGATGAGAAGGCCGAAGGCCCGCTCAGTATTGATATTCTCGATAGCGAAGGTAACACGGTGCGCAGTTACTCCAGTGAGGAAGGCGATTTTGAACGCTGCAAGATCAGTAACATGGATCCGCGCCTGCCGTTCAAACTCAAATACCCGGGTGCCAAAGCGGGCTTAAACAAGTGGGCCTGGGATATGCAAAGCCAGGGCCTCAAGTGCACTGAAAACATCACCCTGTTCGCGGGCTTCGACGGACCGCGTGTAGCACCGGGCAATTACAGCGCCCGGTTGACCGCCGGTGAAGCATCTCAGACAGTCGCCTTCAACATCGTCACCGACCCGCGGGTGACCGCTACCGCTGAAGAAATACAATTCTGGTCGGAGCGCCTGTCCGAATTGGGCAATCTGCTCAGCGCCACACTCACCAGTCTCGAGGACGTGCGCAAATCACAGCAGCAAATCGAATCGCTGATGTCCACCTACCCTGCTGACGAAGACCTGCAAAAAACCGGTACCGCCGCGGTCGATCAAATCAAGGCATGGGATGGCCGGATTATCCAGGTGCTGCACCAGACCTACGAAGACGAAGATGCCTGGGAAACCATGCTGGCCGGACAAATTCGTTTTCTGCTGGATGTGGTCGACGGTACCGGCGCGCCGGTGACCAGCGGCGCGCTGATCCGCATCGACTACCTGAAAAACGAATGGAGCAAGCGGCAAGCAGAGTTGCAGGATATCAAGACCAACTACGTGGATGTCATCAATGCGTGGGCACAAGACAAAGGCATCCCGCATGTCGCCCCGGCCGGCTTGTAACGCTGCCGGCATCGACACGTATTGCTAAGTGAAAGAACAACCCACCCGGTCATCAAACAATGACAGACCGGGTGGGTTAACCAGGTTATTTCAACACTTCCGACCAGTCATCGACACCATGGTGACTGCACGCTGACAGGCTAGCCAATACGCAAGCGACGCGCCCTGACAAGTTAATAAAAAGTGCGCTGCACAGTTAAGTGTGACACCGCAAATGACCCAGATCATTGTAGAAACCATAACGTGTAGATATAGTTTCCTGAAACTCACGGGCGTGATCGTCATCGCTGCAGGCGCACTCCTGCCCAAGACAACAAAAATAATGGTGTCCCACCAGGTTGAACGCCTATGAGCATTAAGCGAGATAGATCCTATCTTCAAGAGGGTTGGGTTATCGCCAACCATATCCTCGTCTCCTTTCACGTTGCTTTTATTTCCTCTGTGTTGGCTATTCCCGACACGGCGACAACACGCGAAGCCGTGTTGCAATTTATCTTCCTGAGTCCGGAAACCATCATTTCCGCGTTGTTCACGTACATGGTGTTCCATGCCGCTATCGCGTTGCATGAAATGGGCCATTTTCTGGAAGCGGCACGTCTGCGCGCGCTCAGCGATTCGATCCAGGAAACCGTAGAGGAGCGCCTCGCAGGAACATTCCGGGAACGACTGCCCTACCTGCTGCATTTGTTCATACGCATACCCTATGGACGGGCCACAGGTATCAAGCGCGAAGGTCTTAATTTTTATCCCGACGCACCGTACAACCTGGCGGTCGCCGCCGCGGGTCCGCGCGCGAGTCTCAGGGTAGCGCGTGCCGTATTGCCGGTAGCCGTGATCTTACTGACTGTCGGGCTCACTCAGGACATCACATTTATACTCAACCTCGGTCGATTGCTGCTTGGGTTAGGTGTGGTCACCGGCCTCGATTTCCTGTTGGCCGATCCAGGCAAGTACCGCGAATTTCAACGTCGTGAAAAACGCGCCAGTGATGCTGTCGCTTCACTCCCGGACGCCACAAGCTGGGCCGGTATGGCCGCCTCCGTCAAACAACGTATTATTGAACGCAGCATGCAGGAAGCCACCCACCCCCGCCTCGGTACCGTCAGGGCGCCGTGGCAATTCCGTAACTGCGGAATGGGCGGCGTACATACCGAAAAAGAATACCCGGAATCAAATATCAGTATGCAGGAGGCTATGTTCCTGATCCTCGGTGCCGTAGATTCCCAGGAGGCGCAGGAGATGACCGTGCGCCTGCAAAACCGCCTCAAGGAAATTCTTGAAAAAGCCGAAGGCTGCCGTGTCATGGGTATCGGTCTGGAAGGCGGACTTGCTCCCTATATCGACCGTGGTGAGTACGAATTACCCGAATTGCGTCTATGGGTAATGATGAAGGAAACCATTGAACAATGCGGCTATCGCCCCGGCGTTGACGTCGCCATTGCCCTCGACCCCGCCTTGTCCGAACTCGAAATTGCCTACCGCAAAGAGTTTGACGTGCCCGACAGCATCGGCATGTATCTCTTTTGGCGTGATCACTCCAAAAAAGTGATGGACCGCGACGCGATACTGGCCATTTATGAACAGGCGATCCTTGAATACGATATTCCGATCCTCTCGATCGAAGATGGTTTTTCCGAGGACGATTACGAAGGCTGGCACAAACTGCTGGACAAACTGGGCGACCGCCTGCTGGTCATTGGTGATGACCTCGTTACCACCAATGACCGCACCATTGAGATGGCCGCAGACAAGGGCCTGATCAATTCCGTGCTGGTCAAGGCCAACCAGATTGGCTCACTTTACGAAACACTGCTGGCCGTTCTGGTCACTCTGGGTAAAGATCTCAACCTGATCGTTTCGCACCGCTCGAAAAGCCCGAACGACGATATGGAAGCCCACATTGCCCTGGCCACCAACGCGCTGGGTCTGAAGGCCGGCGGCGGCGCAAATACTGAGCGTCTGGTCAAATACCAGGCCGTTACGACGCAGATGGAACGCGTCATGGAAGAGGATGTCAGGGAACCGGAACTGCTCGATTTTGCAATGGTGGAACGCCTCCGCGCCCGCGAGGAACCTACCAACGCCGGTATTCCCACGGTGGGCGTCGATGTTCGCTTTGCGCTACCCGGGTCTAAACCCGAAAACCGGGTACGCCTGTCATTTCATGGCGCCACACCGCTTGGCACATCTTCCGGCACCGGCGAGGCCGTGCATCTCATTGATGAGGCATTTGAAAAAGCCGAATACCTTGAAGCCGTAGAACGGCACAGCCAACTGCTCGTGGAAGTAGAACCCGGCGTCTATTCATTTGACCCCAAGGTCACGCGTGCCCAGATTAAAGCGACCGGCGACGATGCACTGCAGGAATTGTTTAAACGCACTGAACGCTACAACGGCAAGGGTTGTTTGAACGCGGTCGATCACGTACACGAGTTTGCCGCACCACTTTTTGAAGATAAAAACGTAGCGGAATGGGGACTGTTCGACATTGACCGGGCCTTGCTTAAACTGGAACTTTCAACAGCGCAACGGCGCGGCAAACTAAAAGTCGATGCCGACGCCGAGACTGAAATCAATGTGATGCAGCGCAAGCAGAACCTGGGCATGAACGCTATTTTGTCCATCTCACTGGCCATGGCCCGAGGCGTGGCCCACGTACGTGGTCAGGAGCTGTACGAGTTTTTACGCGAGGAAATGCTGGTTATTATTGAACGTCTCGCGCGCAGTCAGGGCGTCAACATAGACGGCAGTCTTTTTGAGGATTACATAGCGGCCCTCAAGGAAGTCAACAAGAAGCTTGAGGCACAGAACCTGCCGCTTTACGAAGCCTTGCGCAAAGTCACCGGCATTTACCACGAAAGTGATGAACCGGATGGGGACAAGAAAACCACCCCCCAAGCCCCTAGCCCTGAGATGAGCGTGACGACTACCACCGACTGCGATTTCACCGTATCGGAACGGGAATATATTACCGCCCTTAACCAACAGTTGGTCGAGACCTACCTGAACGACGGCAATGGCGAAAGTGCAGCAGAAACCGGCAAAAAGACGCTGCGGCAGTACCTCCAAACAATGACCCACCTTGGTTTGCGCCACAAGATGTTCGGGATCGCAAATCACCGGATATTCAAAGCCCGGAATACCCTCGTTGTGCCGTATGAGACCGGCGGCAATATGATGGTTTATCTCCTGGGGACCGACACGGAGAAACTGGTCAAGCAAATACGTCTGCCGCACGGCACGTTGGTCACAGACGCAATCGTTCAGGAATACGCGAGCCTGCATGGTGACGTTATCGACCTGGAACGTGAAATTTATCATCTCCATGTCGAGGATATGCCGACTATCCAGGTGGCCCGACTGCGCGACCTGGCACGCTTACTCAGACGCCTCAACAATTGCGGTAGCCGCCACGAGGCGGTTTACCTGCTGCGTTTCCTGGTCGCGCGTCTATGCAGTAGTTCCTATCGCGGCATGCCCGGCGCCAAAAACCTGAAGCCTGAAATCACGCGTGTCCGCCTTGAGTTGGCTGAGTTTATGAACGGCCCGTTTGCGGAACGTTTACGGCTGCCGACGAGTATCCTGGTTCGCAGTATTTCAGGTCTTGTTTCGCAGCCAAAGCTGATTGATGAGGTCTGGCAGGACACCATTGATCTGGCCGAAGTGCATGTCCGTGGTAGCGCCATCACCAACGAAATACGCCGAAGCACCCATCACGCCATGGGTAAACACACACTCAAGCTGTCGCGGGCCTACCTGCAATGGCTTGAAACGGGCGAGGCTGAATTCCCCGACCCGGACCGCGAGATACCCGGCCCTGCCGATGAAAAAGCCCGCGCTCAGGAAGGCGTTGCGGCACTGGTAAAACACATCATCAGCAATCTCGAGCAATTGCTGGGCAGTTCACAAATAGCCATGCGTGTGGCCGAATGGCGCGACTCCTACGCCAATGAACTGGTGCGCTGTGAATCAACCAACACACTGGAAGAAGAACTCGAATCATTAATCACCAAAGGTATTCATGCTAATAACCAGTGGGTTTATCAGCACCGTATCCGCAGTCTTGTCAGCAAATTGCGCGATGGAGCCTGGAGCACCCAGGCCAGTGAACCATTTGAAGCCAGCCTGAAAGACATGCAGCATTCGTTGCCCGGAGACGCTGGTTTTGCGGCTGGGAAAGTTGAGAGTGACGCACGCGCGGCGGTCAATAATTTCTGCACGCGTATCCGGCACGACCACCAGGATGAGTTGTTTGCCGCACTCGATGAATTGTTGGAGTTATACGAAACCGGCCAGCAGCTTGCCGCCTTTGAGCGCAGTTGCAGCCTTCGCCGTGAACTTGAGTCCATGGCCGGCAGCGGGGTCTTTTTTACCCAACGCTACCTGCTGCACCAGCTTGACTGCATCCTCGAGGAACTTGGGTTTTTTGCCTTGAGACACGTTGCCTCCGACTATGCCGAGCATGGTTTGAAGCTCGGCGAGTGTCTGCACATCGTGCACCTGTGCGCCGGCAATCTCGACCGGGATGGCCTGTTCTCGCGGGAACTGTGGGATCTGTCCGCCATGCTGGTCAATCCTGCTCGCAGCCCATCTGAACTGCTCGACGTGCTGCAGCAAATTCAACGCAATTACCACCGGCTTGTACATCGTGTCAGCAACGCCTACGAAGTAATGGCCGAGCACCTGGGTTATGGCGCCGGTGAAATGCGCGCTGTGTTGGCCAATTTCCAGCGCACCATGCACGACCTCAACAGCCTCGTGCACTTTTCCGACCTGGCACGCACCTATATTGCTGAAAACCTCGATCTGATTGCAGAAATGGGTGCCGATAACGTCGGCGAGGATCCCTGGGATTTCGTTCATCTGTCACACCGCAGCGACATCAAATACCGGGTGGAGAACCGCGATGCCGTGAGCCTGCAGGCACGTTACGGCGGCAAAGGCAGTGGGCTGATATACATCGCCTATCTTGGCATACCCACCCGGGATGGTTTTATCATACCGACCGTACTGCCCCGCATGAACCTGCAGAATGTCGAACAGCAGCGCTTTGAAAGAGAAGTCTTGCAGCACGTGCGTTGCCTTGAAAAGGATATCGCCAACAATGAGGGCACCCACCTGAGTCTCGGCGATCCAGCGGCGCCGTTATTGCTCGCAGTACGCGGCGGTTCCGTGTTCTCCATGCCGGGTATGCTGGCAACGATGGTCTTTGTCGGCATGACCGATGAAGTTGCCGAAGCCCTCGCCCAGGATGATGACTGGTACGCATGGGACGCCTACAGACGCTTCCTCGTATCATTTTCGTCCGCTGTCTGGGGTCTTGACCTCGAAGCGCTGGACCTGGTTGAAATAGCCAAACGGCGTCATGGCGTGTCATTGAAAACCAGTCTCTCAGGCGTCGCCATGCGTGAAGTGGTAGAAGCCTCCAAAGAGGCCATCCGCGAGGCCGGTCACGGCGAGCAACTCGAACAGATTCTCAATGATGCCGAACTACAACTCCAAACTGCCCTGCACGCGGTCCATGATTCATGGGACCGGGGCCGCGCGTGCCAATACCGCGCGATCAAAAAATTAAGTGAAGGCTGGCATACCGCCGCCATTGTTCAGCAAATGGCATCCGGCAACCGGACCAACCGGCAGGAATTGCAACCGGGCATCGATGAAATGAGCATTTCGCTGACCGGTGTTATTCCCAATACACGGATGCAAACCACCGGCTTCCGCGAGTTTACCGGTGACGTCAAATTCAGTGCCTGCGGTGATGATCTGGTCGGCGGCACAACGGCGGCAAAATCATTTGAATCAGTACAGCGCCTGCACAGTCTCGCGCCCATGCTGGAGCGACAACTCAACCATGTCAGCGCCCGCTTAAGACGATTCCTGGGTTCAGATGCAGAGATCGAGTTCACCGTTGACCGTGGCGTTTTGAGTGTGCTGCAAGCCCGTAGCGCGCAGATGAACCTGCAGTTCAGCCACCGGTCCTTCAAGGACCCGGGCACGGCATGCGGACACGGCATCGGTATAAGCGGCGGTGCCTTCAGAGGCTTGGTCGCTTTTAATGAAAAGGACGTTAAACAGCTTAATACCGTTGTCGCAGAACGCGAAGATGAGGTTGATGGCGTGTTGCTGGTGCTGGAAAACCCGGTACCCGATGAGATTCCGTTGATCCTGTCGGTCGGCGGATTGCTGGCTGCAAGAGGCGGTTCTACTTCGCACGCGGCGGTCTGTGTACACGGCATTGAAGACCGACCCTACAGTGCCGTGCTGGGTGCGCCGGAACTGCGGGTAGAAGCCGACAAGGCGACCCTGGTTGATCAGGATGGCAAACCGCAACACATAATAAAGATGGGTGATGTGATATCCATTCACGGCCAAACCGGTGAAGTATTCGTGGGATCACAAGAGATCATCAGCATCAGGACAGACGAAAAAGCCGAGTAACAAGGCACCCATCCGGGTGTTTTGCTATTGCGGGTGAAAGTCCCCGGCCAGTCTCGCCCGCGCCGGCGTTTACGGTAGAATAAAGCTCATCACAAACGGAGTACTGCCGTGAACACACTGACACCCGCCCAGGTACGCTTGCTTGGCTGCCTGATGGAAAAAAAAGAGACCACCCCCGACCAGTACCCGTTAACGCTTAACGCGCTGCGTAACGCCTGCAACCAGAAGTCTTCCCGCCATCCGGTTGTCAATTACAGCGAGGGTGAAGTAGGACACACGTTGCGCGAATTGGAAGCACTTGGCCTGGTGCGCGAAGAATGGGGCGCCCGTGCGCCAAAATACGAGCACCTCGCCAACAAGGTACTCAAGCAGCACAGCAAAGGTATCGCCCTGTTGTGTGTATTAATGTTACGCGGCCCGCAAACCCTCAGGGAGCTAAAGACCAACTCACACCGTTTGTTTGATTTTGACGATCTCGATGATGTGCAGTTTGCATTGAGCCACCTGATCGAGAACGAACCGCCAATGGTAGCCGCCCTGCCCCGGCAACCCGGTCAGAAAGAAGGCCGCTTCGCCCATCTGTTGAGTGGCGAACCCGATATCCCCGAACCCGCGCTCCAACCAGTCGCAGCGTCAACAGGACTGGCGGCCAGGGTGGCCGAACTGGAAACGGAACTGCAAACAATACGAGCGCGACTGGCCGCGCTGGAAGACAACAACAAAGACTAGCGGCATTAACAGCGCCCAACTTCAGCCCGGAGCGGACCATGTTTAGAAGCACATTAAAATTCAGTTTGATATTGTTGTGTGGTCTGCTTTGCGGCAACGCCCTCAACGCCGTTGCCCTGTCAACCCAACATGAAGGCATCGAAATTCGCGAGGCATGGATTACCCTGCCGGACGGCACCCGACTGGCCGCCGACATCTATCAACCGGTAGACCTGACCGACCAGTCACTGCCAGTCCTGCTGGAGTATCTGCCATACCGCAAGGACGAATCCAGACAGCGGAATTTTCAGCTTTACTCGTATTTCGTCAGGCACGGTTACATCGTGGCAAGGGTGGATATACGCGGTACCGGCAATAGCGAAGGCCGCACCATTCCTTATGAATATTCAGATATCGAGTTGGACGATGGCGAGCACGTCATCGCTTGGCTGGCAAAACAACCGTGGTCCAGCGGTAACATTGGTATGTTCGGTATTTCCTGGGGCGGCTTTAACGCCATCCAGATGGCGGTCAGAAACCCGCCTGCCTTGAAGGCCTTTATCGCCTTAATGGCCACCGAGGACCTGTACCAGGAAGACGTCCACTACATTGATGGCATTATTCATACCGACTCGTGGATGATGAGCAACGATCTGTATAACTCGCTGCCCGGCGCGCCGGGTTACGTGATGGATGATGCCTGGTTTAAAAACCGCTTTGATGTTGAGCCCAGCGTCTTTACCTATATGCGCCAGCAGCGTGACGGTAAGTTTTGGGATCGCGCGTCTTCACGCGACAAGTACGACCAGATCAAAATTCCGGGTTACCACATTGGCGCATGGTACGACGGCTATCGCGACAGCCTGCCCCGTATGCTTGCCAACGTAAAAGCGCCGGTCAAAGCGATGATTGGTCCCTGGGACCACTATTTTCCGCATGACGCGTGGCCTGCCCCGCAGATTGAATGGCGTATTGAGGCTGTGCGCTGGTTTGACCACTGGTTGAAGGACATCGACACGGGCATCATGGACGAACCCGCATTTGCGGTCTATGTACGCGACTGGCACCCACCCGGGCCCGGCGTTGATGAAATTCCCGGTCGCTGGCGCCTGGAAGACGGTTGGCCCCTGCCACGAACACAAACCGACACCTGGTTCGCGCACGCTGGCAACAACCTCGCTAAAGCACCGGCGGAAACCATGCTCCAGAGCTTGAAATACACCGCTTCAACGGGCCTGGAGGCCGGTGGACCGGTGATGTGGTGGGGCAGCATCACACCAGATCTGCAACCCTCCGATGACCACGCCCTGGTTTATGACAGCGAACCGCTGCAGCAACCTTTGGAAATTTTGGGTTCACCTGTGGCGCATCTCAAAGTTTCAGCCGACGCTATCCGGGCCAACTGGATCGTACGCATTTCAGATTTGTCTCCGGACGGCCAGGTCACGCACGTGGGCGCGGCCGCGTTCAACGGCACGCACCGTGACTCCGCCCGCACACCGACCGCTATTGTGCCGGGTGAGGTGTTTCCGCTGGATATAGAAATGCATTTTACTTCCTGGGTATTCCCGGCCGGTCACCGCATACGTTTTTCGGTGGCCAACGCGCAATGGCCCATGCTGTGGCCAACGCCCTACCCGATGACAACCACGCTGTCGCTAGGCGGTACGCACGGCGCCAGGGTCGACCTGCCAGTCATCCCACCGATGAGCGCGGGACAATGGCGCTCGCCGAACTTCAAGGCTCCCGCGGAGAGCCCTTCACTACCGGGTTTTGAAACGCTGGACGCAGGCAATATCACCGGTTACGGAGAGATCAAAAGCGTACAGCATGACCCGGTGACCGGTGAAGCGTTTGGCGTTGCCACCAACTCAGGCGCCTACCGCTACCCCTGGGGTATAGAGCGCTTTGAAGAACGCATAGAGCACCGCACTTCGGACACACAGCCGGCCATCACCTCGGTGAAAGGTATTTACGCGTTACAGGAAGAATTGCCAGGTCGTCTGCTGCGCTTTGAGCAGGACGTGGTCTTTCGCAGTGATCTGAACAACTTCTACATTACCTTCACCCGGCGCGCCATTGTCAACGGCGAACTTAAACACCAGAAGGTGTGGACCGATACCATTAAGCGGGACTTTCAGTAACACAACCCAAATGCCGCGACGCTCTGAAACACCAAACCATCAGGGTTCGTCGCAGGCGATGGCTTCCAGAAAAACGCTGCCGTGGCGCTCCAGCTTAACTTGACCGACACCGTTAATTTCCAAAAACTCTGCTTCGTTGGCGGGCCGTTCACGACTCATTTCAACCAACGCCGCATCGCCAAAAATGACATAGGGCGGCACACCCTTCTCCTCAGCCAGGTGTTTACGAAGCTCGCGCAAGGTTTCGAATAAACGCAGATCAGCGTCACTGAGATCGGCAACCGGACCCGATTTTCTCTTCTTTTTCTTGAGCTTTTCTTCGACTCTGGGGCGCGCCAATTCAAGCGTCTCTTCCGCCCGCAACAAGCGCAGTGCCTGCGGTGTCAGCTTGAGCACCGAGAAAGCCGCGATATCCTGGATCAGGTAACCCCGGTGGATCAATTGGCGCACAATTGACAGCCACTCGACCGAACTGTGCTCCATACCAATACCGTAGGTTGTTAATTGTTCGTGCTCAAATTTACGAATTCGCTCATTGTCTGCGCCACGCAATACGTCCACAACGTGTTTCATGCCAAAGCTCTGACCCACCCGGTACACACAGGACAACACTTTTCGGGCCGCCTCGGTGGCATCGTATTGTTGCGGCGGGTCGAGGCAAATATCGCAGTTACCGCAGTCTTGTTCCAATCGCTCGCCAAGGTAGCCCAACAAGACCCTGCGCCGACAGGTCAGGCTTTCAGCAAAACCGACCATCGAATTTAACTTGTGCGACTCGATCCGGCGCTGGTTTTCGTTACCGCTCTGCTCAATATGATAACGGGCGGTGGCCACGTCCTGCGTGCCAAATAACAACAGCGCATCTGACGCCAGCCCGTCACGGCCGGCACGGCCGGTCTCCTGATAATAACCCTCAAGATGTCTGGGCAGATCGTAATGAACCACAAACCGCACATTCGGCTTATCGATACCCATACCAAAAGCCACTGTGGCGACAACGATCTGGGTGTCATCGCGAATAAATCGTTCCTGCACATTCTTGCGTGTTTGGGCGTCGAGACCCGCGTGATAAGCGGCCGCGCCAAAACCTTGTTCACACAGGTAGCTGGCAACCTCCTCAACCCGTTTTCGCGACAGTGCATAAATAATGCCGGAGTTGTCAGTGTGGTCGGCCAGAAAACGCCGCAACTGGCTTTGCGGACGGTGTTTATCAAGTACCGTGTAACGAATATTGGGGCGGTCAAAACTGGTGACAAAATGCCGTGCTTCGTGCAAACCAAGCACCGCGGCAATGTCGTCGCGGGTCTGTGGGTCCGCGGTGGCAGTCAAGGCGATAAAAGGCACCTCGGGGAAACATTCACGCAATTCGCCCAGCGCCGCGTACTCGGGCCGGAAATCATGTCCCCACTGTGACACGCAGTGGGCTTCGTCAATGGCGATCAATGCCAGTGGAATATCTTGCAGGCTATTGATAAATGAAGCACGCATCATGCGTTCGGGTGCCACATAGAGCAAATCCAACTCACCGCAATGCAACCGCGCCAATACCGATCTGGCCTCTTCCGCGTCCAGCGTAGAGTTGTACATGGCCGCCCTGATGCCATTGGCCTGCAAAGCGTCCACCTGATCTTTCATCAATGAAATCAGCGGTGAAATGACAATACCCAACCCCGGTCGGTGCAATGCGGGCAACTGGTAACAAAGCGACTTGCCGCCGCCGGTGGGCATCAATACAAAAGCGTCCCCGCCATCCACCACCGTCTCGATGATGTCCTGTTGAAAAGGGCGGAATTCATGCAGGCCAAAAACCTGGCGAAGTGTTTGCTGGATAGAGGTCATTGATTGAATAAAAATCTCGAATGCGGAAATCTGTAACTGGGCAGGCGACATCATACCTTCCCCGGGCGTCTTGCACCCAAACCTATTTGAACTGATTTCATTAAATCAGGCTAAAGCGGTCCGCAACCGATTGAAATCCTTAAACCACGCTGATAAGGGTAGGAAAATACGACTTCATGAAGCCTTGACCCTTGTCATTGAACCACTCGAAAACCTCGGGTATGGTGACGCCTCAGATTACTGAAACCCTTATTTAACAACGAGGCAAGGCATGCAAACCGATCATCAGTACACCCAAAAAATCCTGGAAGCGTTCAGCCAGATCAGTCAGATTCCGCGACCCTCGAAAAAAGAGGAAAAGATTGTTGCGTGGTTACTCGGATGGGCCGGCGAAAATGGCCTGGAAGCCCGTACTGACGACGCCATGAATGTCCTGATCGAGGTTCCCGCGTCACCTGGCTTCGAAAATTCTCAAACGCTGGTATTGCAGGGTCACATGGACATGGTCTGCGAACAGACCAAGGGTTTTAACCACGATTTCGACAAAGACCCGATTGAACTTGTATACACCGATGACGGCTGGCTCACTGCCAACCAGACGACCCTGGGGGCCGATAACGGCATTGCCATCGCCATGGCTATGGTAGCGGCAACCGACAACACCGTTGGTCACCCGCCGCTCGAACTGTTGTTCACCACCGATGAGGAAACCGGGCTGACAGGGGCATCCTCTCTCAAACCCGGTTTTATCAAAGGCCGGCAACTGCTCAACATCGATTCGGAAGACGAAGGCGTATTTACCGTTGGCTGCGCCGGTGGTGAAGACGCCCGCCTCAAACTGCCATTTGTCGCCGATCAATCACTTGCCAGTCACACGGCCTTTAATCTGGTTTGCGGCGGCATGTCCGGTGGTCACTCCGGCATCGACATCGTCGAACAACGGGCCAACGCCGTTAAAGTGTTGTTCCGCGCCATCCACCTCATTTCACAACAGACCGATGTGCGAATTTCATCCGCCAGCGGCGGCACCGCGCGCAACGCCATTCCTCGGGACGCCGAAGCGCTGCTGCTGATTCCGGCAAACGATGCGGAAATAGCCACTGCCATCATCCGTGACCTCGAGAAGAAACTGCAGGCCGAGTACGAGAAAACCGACCCCAACCTGACGGTTTCCCTACAGCCTGTTAGCGATACCGCGCCGGCATCGAGCGCGGCTGCCACCCGTCTCGCCATCGACACGGTGTTCGCCTATCCGCACGGCGTCACTGCCATGTCCAATGACATCGAAGGACTGGTGGAAACCTCCAATAACCTGGCGACCGTCAGCACCGAAAACGGCCAACTGACACTATTATCAAATCAGCGTAGTTCCAACATGGATAGTCTGGCATTGCTGTGCGACCAGATCATGTCAGTTGCGAGACTGGCGGGAGCAGAAGGTGAAACCAGCGGCGGTTACCCGTCCTGGAAGCCCAATATGAAATCTGAACTGTTGGCGCGCTGCACCAGCGTGTACGAGCAGCGGTTTGGCAAAAAACCGGTGGTTGAAGCCATTCACGCCGGTCTCGAGTGCGGCATCATCGGTGCCAGTTACGCGGGCATGGACATGATCTCGTTCGGGCCAACCATTAAAAACCCGCACTCACCCGATGAAAAAATCGAAATCGAATCCATCGGCAAGGTATGGGACTTTATGGTCGCCTTGTTTGCCTCTTACAAATAGTTCCTGAACCGTTGGAGCCCGGGGTATCCGGGTTCCAACAAAGCATCTGCGGTCAGTCGATCGGATAACGCTTCAGTATGGCGCCGAGGGCTTCTTTAAGGGGATCGAGATGAGCTTCAAAATTGCGCCATTGATCCATTCCCTGTGTGTAAATAGGCTGCCGGACCTGCTCGGCGCTGGGGGTACGAATCGCCCTTTTGGTTTCATAAAAACGCAGGCACTGATCTTCAAACTCCAGACCACAATAATCCAATAAGCGCCGTATCTGGGTTTCGGTATCCGAGACCATATCCTCGTACTGAACCCGCAACACACGGCCAGGCAGAACCCGGTCCCAATGATCCATCAACATGACGTAATCGCGGTAGTAACGGCCAAGATAATCGAGGTCATAGGTAAAGGTTTGACCGCGCGCAAACAGCTGTTTGAAACAGGAAAAACAACAACCCATCGGGTGCCGCCGGGCATCAATGATTTTTGCGTTTGGCAATATCAGGTGAATCAAACCGATATGCAGAAAATTGTTCGGCATTTTATCGATAAAAAATGGCGTGTTGCTGCGTTGGATACGGGTGCTTTCCAGGTAACCCTCGCCTAACTCACGAAGCCGTTGCGGGGTCAACTCATTGAGCACCTCCGGATAATTCCCGGCAGGATTCTCACGCGATTTTTTTCCCAACCGACGTGAAATCGTGATGATATCCGTCAACTCGGCCGTGCCTTCAACCTGTGAGTGACTGGCCAGTATCTGTTCCAGCAGGGTCGAACCGGAACGTGGCAAGCCAACGATGAATATAGGGTCAGGCGCAGGACAGCCCTGCCCCTCGCGGGCCTTGAAAAACGCTTCATTCAGGGTTTTTACCTGCCGTGCCGTGTTGAAAACATTAATACGAACATTGTGGCGATGATTAACCCGCCTGATGGCATTGCCGCGCTGATAAAACTTGAACGATTCGTCATACTGTTTACGGTCTTCCAGCGCTTTGCCCAGCGCGAATGCGATATGGGCCTGGTCATTCGGGTCACCGTTCTCGGTGGTCACCTGGGAACGCATCAGTTCGATATCTTCATCGGTAAAACGGAAGGTCTTGAGGTTGGCAAGACTCCAGTAGGACTCACCAATACTTGGACTCAATTTAATACATTGTCTATACGCCTGTATCGAGTCGTCAATACGCCCCACGGTCTTGAGCGTATGACCGTAATTCATCTGTGCCCGGGGCTGATTGGGGTAGTCTTTTAAAACGTGCTCATAAATATCAAGGGCATCGGTGTGCTCACCCATGCGGACCAGTATCGTGCCCTTGAGAATCAGAAAGTTCGGATTATCAGGCTCTTTGGCGAGAAGTTTCTCGACCTCCACCAGCGCAGGCTCAAGCTTTTGTTGACGCACCAGCACGACGGCATAGTTATGCCGCGCCAGGTGAAAATCGGGAGCCAGTTTCAGACACCGCTCCAGCAACAGCCGGGCGTCATCAAACTGGCCGAGTTTGATACCAACGTCGGCGAGAATACGAATAGCCGAAACGTCGGCCGGGTTATTTTTGAGAAAATCTCTGGCCAATTGCTCAGCCTTGGCCAGTTTACCCTCACGCAATAAATCGATGGACTTGATCAACTCCGGGTGACGCACCGAAACTGAAAAATGTTTTTCATAGGCTTCGCGGCTGGCCTCGTCATCGCCTGCCACCGCATACTGATCACCCAGTGCCCGCCAGGCACCGGCGTGACCGGGTTCAAGACGAACCGCCTTGAGCAGAGTGCTGATGGCATCACTACCCCGACCCACCGCGCCTAACGATTGTCCGTACTCATAAAGAAAGTTGGGCGAATCGCTGTTGCGGCTGAGCATCGGCTCCAGCAGCGCAAGGCTGCCGTTGGCTTTTCCCTGTAAACGGCGGGCAGCCGCCATGATGCGTAACGCCACTTCAGAACCGGGGTGAACATTGAGAATTTCCTGCGACTGCAGTTCGGCCAGCCGGGGATTCTCACTGAGTAATTGTTCAGCGTGCCGGAGGGCAATTTTTAAATCTTCGGTCGATGCTTTTGAATTTGTGGACACTGTTTTTTTTCTCACAATACAGTTTATCTGATCACAGCATTTCGCCAGTGGGCGTTAGAACCAATTTCAACCGGGTCTATTTTTCTGATGGTGACACAGTCGCTTTTTGGTAACGCAAGGGTCACATAAAAACCGCTTTAATGAAACCCGAAAACCGCTGCCAACCGTCACGTTTTTCGCGAAGAAACCACTTATTCACTGAATAAAAAAGAGTTTTTCCGGAAAAAACCCAAAGTGACCCTGCATTTAATAAATTTATATTGTAAAGTAGAGCGCGCTAACCAAAAAAAAACTTTGCCGAAAGGTGCACACTTTGAGGGAGAAATTATAATGCGGGCGACTCGAAAACCGTTATTTAACGCCATTTCATTGGCCATTACCGCGTCGGTTATGTCAGCAACGGCCGCCGTTCCGGTTATGGCTGATCAAGTGAACGATGAGAACTTTGCGCTAGAGGAAGTCATCGTTACAGCGGCAAAACGCACACAAAGTCTTCAAGATATTCCGGTTTCTGTACAGGTTCTGGGTAATCAACAACTGCAGGACTTACAGGTCAAGGGCTTCGAAGACTACATGATGTACATGCCCACCGTGTCCTATACCTCAGCGGGACCGGGTTTCGGACAGGTCTACATGCGTGGTATCTCAAGCGGTGGTGACGGTGTTCACTCCGGCTCCATGCCGAGTGTCGGCGTTTATCTCGATGAGCAGCCCGTAACGACCATTAACCAGATTCTTGACGTGCATATTTACGATGTCGCTCGAATTGAAACACTTTCGGGCCCTCAGGGCTCACTGTTTGGACAAGGCAGCCAGGCCGGCACCATCCGCATTATTACCAACAAGCCCGTCATCGGTAAGCAAGAAGGTGGTTACGACATCAGCCTTAACACCGTCAAGAGCGGCGACCTTGGTTATGGGTTCGACGGCTTCATCAATATTCCTATCAGCGACCGCTCAGCCATCAGGCTGGTTGGTTGGCACAAGAAAATCGGCGGCTTTATCGATAATGTTCCAGGTCAGCTCGAGTACGCTGCCAGCGGTATCGTCAAAACCAATGAAGGCGTTACCGGCAAGAACCTCAATGACGCTGAAACCACGGGTATGCGCGCATTGCTGAAGATCGACCTGAACGATAGCTGGACCGTAACACCCGGCATCATTTATCAGAAATCCAAGGTCAACGGTTATTGGGGCCACAACACAACAGCCGCCAACGATTTGGAAACCCTCCGGTTTTACGATGAATACGCCGATGAAGATTGGTATCAGGCGTCATTGACACTTGAGGGCAAACTCGGTGACATGGACGTGGTTTACGCGGGCGCCTACCTCGATCGTAACCTCGACAGCCAGTACGACTACTCTGGTTATGCCGAGTACCTGGAAGACCTCTACGGCTACTATGGTTACTACTGCCTCTATTACGATGCCCTGGGCGGATGTGCTGACGGTTCACAGTTTGTTGATGGTGATGAAAACTTCAACCGCATGAGCCATGAACTGCGCATCAGTTCAAACCAGGATCAGCGTTTCCGCTGGATTGCCGGTTTGTTCTATCAGCGTCAGGAACATATGTTTGACCTGCAGTGGGTCGTACCCGATTTGAACCCGGCCGATACCGTGGTCCCAAATGGTGCTACCACCTGGCAGACTCACCAACAGCGTATTGACCGCGACAAAGCCGTGTTCGGCGAAGTCTATTACGATATTACTGAAAACCTGACGGCGATCGGCGGTATCCGTTATTTTGATTACGAAAATTCACTTTTCGGTTTTAACGGCTTTATTCGTCATTGCACCGGGTTTACCGACTCGAACGGCAACTTTACCGAAGACCCAGCGGGCACACCGCAGTTCCCTTGTTTCAATACCGGCATACTTGACGATGTCTCTAAAGGCGACGATTTCGCTTACAAGGGAAGTCTTGAGTACCGTATTGACGACAAGAAGATGATTTACGCGACCTACTCCGAAGGCTTCCGGGCCGGCGGCGTTAACCGTGCCCGTGTTGAAGGTATTCCAAAATACGAGCCCGATTTCGTTATCAACTACGAGTTTGGCTGGAAAACATCCTGGATGGATAACCGTGTACGTTTCAACGGTTCGGTCTATATGGTTGACTGGCAGGACTTCCAGTTCGGCTTCCTCGACTTCGCTGTTTCCAACCTGACCATCATCCAGAACGTGGGCCACGCCCGCACCAAGGGTGTTGAATGGGACTTGAACGTCCGCGCATCAGAAAACCTGACGCTGACATTTGCTGGTTCATATAACGACGCCAACTTGCAGGATCCGTTCTGGCGCAATGATGATGATCGTCTCGCCGGTGAAGCGCCGACAGCACCTAAAGGCACTGCTATGCCATACGTGCCGAAGCTGCAGTTGACTGCCATTGCACGCATGAACTTCAAATTGGGTGAATTACCCGGGTTTGGCCAATTGGCCCTGTCGCATAACGACAGCGCGTGGAATAACCTCGAAGTTGATCAGCGCAAGCAGATGGATTCCTACACCGTCATGAACCTGTCAGCAGGTATCGAGCAGGAAGACTGGACTTTGACCGTATATGCCAACAATGTCACTGACCAACGTGGTCAGACCGACATACTTGACCCAGGTTACTTCAGTCCAAGTGGCATGGAATACAACGAAAGCATCATCCGGCCGCGTTCCTTCGGAATTCGCTGGGCGAAACGGTTCTGATACCTTAGCTCTCAGGAAGTATAAAAATGCCCCGTCTGACGGGGCATTTTTTTATACGAAGAATTTTGCTGTGGGTCAGAGTTGCGTTTTATTCAAGTATCGCGGGCGGGTCGAGGTCTTCGTCCCAACCCTTGTCAGGCCTGGGAAAGCGCTCCTGCCATTTTTGTAACAGTGCCACATGCTCCTGTTCTTCTGCTACCAAATCAAGCGCCATACTGCGCACCTCTTCATCGGCAGTTGTCTCTGCCACATGGTGGAAAAAAGCAACCGCGCGTTTCTCACCCTGCATGGCCAGCTCAATGGCGTGCCACGGTTTCATCAGGTAATGCGCCTCCCCCATTGAACCACCTTCGGGAGATTCACCATCCTCCCACTCAAACTCCCATGCCAACAGGGACGGTAACTGCTTGCCCTTTGACGCCTGCCGGACATTATCTATATGTAGCGCTTCAATCTTCGCGAGCTTACGGAATAAATCGGCGACCTCGTAATTGTGGTGCATCTCCATCTGGTCAGCCAGGTCATTGAAGCGGTCAACTGCTTCGGTTTCAAGCGCCAGCGAATACGCCAGCAACTCTTCCGCGCTGCCAATAACCCGCGCAGAGGGTTTGTTATTTTCACTCATAATCGAAAATCCTCTTCAAACGCGGCAACATGATCAACCGTGCTCTCCAGTTTTGGCTGGTAGGCAGGCCGGTCACCAACGTAGAGAATGCCGGTAAACATACCTTCATCCGTCAACAAGCGGCGGGCCGCCTTGGCCGGGTCGGAGGTCGCCTCAACCGGGTCCGGTACCAGCAGATTTTTCCACTCGCGTTGTTCCGGCCTGAACGTGACACACGGACTGAGCACCTGCACCATCGAAAAACCCGGGTGCCTGATGGCCTCCATGATGATTCTGGCGGTGCCGTTAGAATCTGAACTGGAACAGCGCGCGATGAAATTGGCACCGGACGCCAGCGCAATCACCAGTGGCTGAAAGGGATTGATACCGGTGCCCAAGGGCGTGAGCTTGCCCCGCTCCCAATTGGGCTCGGTGGTCGGCGAAGCCTGACCTTTGGTCATGCCGTAGACCTGGTTATCCATCACGATATAGGTCATATCGGGGTTGCGCCGGCACGTGTGCAGAAAATGGTTGCCGCCAATCGAAAATCCGTCGCCGTCACCACCGGTGGCAATGACGGTCAGGTCCGGGCGCGCGACCTTCAACCCGGTGGCCAACGACAAGGCACGTCCATGCACACCATGAAAGCCATAGGTACCAAGATACGTCGGCATTCTGGACGAACAGCCGATACCGGAAACAATGGCCGCGTCTTCGGGCCGAATTTGCAAACCAGCCAGCGCCTTGGTAATTGAACCCAACACGCCAAAATCGCCGCACCCAGGGCACCAGACCGGCTTGACCCCGGATTTATAGTCTTTTGGTTGAAGCTGCGCGCAACCTGTTTCATTGCTCATGGCTTTGCTCCTTCACTCCAGTCACAGGCTTCCCACGCATTGATCTCCCTGACAATTTCATCAGGGCGAAACGGCAACGGACCGGGGCGGCTCAGCACCCTCACTGTTCCCGGCAAACTGAAGCCTGCGCGAAGATAGCGGTAAAATTGCCGGGAATGACTTTGTTCTACTACCAACAGGTTGGTAACGCCCTTGAGCGCTTGCGCCATTTCCCGAGGTCTTTCAGGCGCCAGCAAGCGCATGCCGATCATGCGGATATTCCTACCCTGCCCGCGCAGACGCGACAGAGCTTCCTTTACAACACCGGTCGTTGAGCCCCAGGTAATGACCGCGGTATCACCGTCGCCTTCGAGGTCGGCCCAGTGTTCACCAAAATCGAACTCAGTGAGTTTACGCTGGCGTTTTTCGAGTTGCGCGTAATGATCGTTCGGATGACTTGAAGGCGCCCCTGAAGCATCATGCTCCAGTCCATCAGCGGTGTACTGGCCGCCTGTCTGGCCCGGAATGGCCATGGGCGACACAGCAGAGTCGCCAATGGCGTAGCGCTGGTAACCTGTTTCAAAATGCTGCGGTACAAGACGCCGCGCCGTGATATCGACATCGGCCGGTCGATTGATAATCGCCTGCGTCTGACCCAGTGACTGGTCCGATAATACAATAGCGGCTGTTTGCAGCGCTTCTGCCAGATGCACCGCCCACTGCGCGGTAAAGATACAGTCCGTAATGGAGGTGGGTGCCAACACCAGGTGTGGCGCGTCACCGTGTAAACCGTGCAAAGCGATATTCAAATCGGATTGCTCGCTGCGGGTGGCAATGCCGGTAGAAGGACCACAACGCATGACATCAATAATAACCACCGGCACTTCCGAGCACACTGCCAGGCCGATTGACTCGGTCATCAGGGCCAAGCCCGGACCGGACGTGGCCGTCAATGAAGGCGTACCGCCAAAGGCAGCGCCAATAATCTGGTTGATCGAAGCCAGTTCATCTTCCGCCTGCACCAGTACGCCACCCACTGCGGGTAACGAGGCCGCCAGCCACTCGAGCATTTCAGTCGCCGGTGTAATCGGATAAGCCGCAACAAAACGAACCCCGCCGCGCAGCGCGCCCAATCCGGACGCCTCGTTGCCGGTAATGCTCCAGCGTTCCGACTGCAAGCCGTTGTTGGCGGCCAGGCGGTTGATTTCGGGCAAGTCTGCACCCGCGGTAAAACCGACCTGTACACAAGTCCAGCTGGCCTCCAGGGCGTCGGCCCCTTTGGATATGAGTATGTTTTCAAGGACAGGATAGACAGAAGACTCGGGCAAACCGATGAGTTTGGCCACCGCGCCCAGCGCGATCATATTCGGCCGGCCGCCATCAATGCCCTTTGCCAGTTTTTTCATCGGTAAGTCGGCTAGCCGCGATGTGGTCTCCGGTAAGCTGCCGCTCCTGCGTCCGCCTTCCGCGTCGCTGATGACAAGGCTATCGTTGCGCAAAGGAATCTCTTCCACAAACTTGGCCATACTGCCCGGGTCTATGGCCAGCACCAGATCGAAAGTGTCATCGGGTGACTCGATCGGCTCCAGCGACAGACGCAGCAGGGCTGCAGCTTCACCACCCCTGATCTGCGGTCCGGCAGAACGGGTCATCAAACCATACCAACCGGCCTTCGCGGCGGCTTGCAGCAGTATGCTGCCCATGGTCATGACACCTGAGCCGCCACTTCCGGTCAGTGCAATCGATAAACTGTGACGTTCCATTAACGCTACCTTTTGTACAAAATCTATTAATGTTGTTTTTAGCTAGGCATTATATATATTTGTTTTATATTGTTTTTATAATTTACAAATGCAATAAAACACGATACCTCAATCACCAACCACCACCGTATGGATTGCTGACCTTTACCATATACCAGGGCCATCAGGCATTGTCCGGCGCCGTTAAACCAGCATCAAGTATCACCTATCGGACAATGGAACGCACCGCATGTTTCGCACGAGTCAAACAGCCCAACCCTTTTCCCGAATCATCTATACTCTGCCATTCCGGGCACGTACTTTACTCAAGGTGAAATCGATATGCTACGAAACAAACTTCCCGGCAGTGGTACCACCATATTCTCGGTCATGTCAAAAATGGCCCAGGACCATGGCGCGATTAACCTGTCGCAAGGATTCCCCGATTTTGACGGGCCGCAGGCACTGCGTGACAGGGTCGCGTTTCACGTTGACCACGGACACAACCAATACGCGCCTTTAGCGGGCGTGCCTGAACTGCGGCTACAGATTGCCCGCAAGGTACTGGAACTGTATGGCCATGAAACCGACCCGGAGCATGAGGTAGCCGTTACCCCCGGCGCCACCGAAGCCATATTCTGCGCGATCACCGCGGTAGTGCATCCCGGTGACGAGGTGATTGTCTTTGACCCGGCCTATGACACCTATGAACCCGGTGTCACCTTAAATGGCGGAGTGACCCGGCATATCGCCATGAAATACCCGGAATTCGCGATAGACTGGCAACAGGTGCGCGACACCATCACCGACCGCACCAAATTAATCATACTCAACTCACCCCATAACCCAACCGGTAGTCTATGGCGCGAGCAGGACATTGAACACTTGCGTGAGGCCATCGCAGGACGCGACATTTACCTGATCTCCGACGAGGTTTACGAGCACATCACCTTTGATGGAAACCAGCATCTGAGCTTGCTGCGTTACCCCGACCTTGCAGCCAGAACTTTTACGATTTCCTCATTTGGAAAAACCTATCATGCCACCGGTTGGCGGGTGGGTTACTGCGTCGCGCCGCGGCCATTGATGGATGAATTTCTGCGCATCCATCAGTTCATCAATTTCAGCACCAATACGCCAATGCAATATGCCATTGCGGACTTCCTGCGTGACTGCCCTTCACACCACCGGGAGTTGGGCGCTTTTTACCAGCAAAAGCGCGACCTTTTCTGCGGCTTGATGGCGCCATCCCGCTTCAAGCTGGCACCGTCAACCGGCACCTATTTTCAATTGGCGGACTACAGTGCCATCAGCGACGAACCGGATACCGAGTTTGCCGCGCGCTTAACCAGCGAATACAAAGTCGCGGCCATACCCGTGTCGGTCTTTTACCAGACCGCGCCCAGGCAGCACATCGTGCGTTTCTGTTTTGCAAAACACGACGACACATTACGGGAGGCGGCCAACAGGCTAATCAAAGCAGGTCTTTAACCCGCCCGCCCCAAGAACGGTCACTTGACCCAATAAGCCAGCTCACCCATGTGCAGGCGAGCGGCAACCGCACCCAGCGTTTCGTTATAGGCAACTACAACCAGGTACAACACCACATAACAATCCTGTTTGAACGAAACTGTTTTCCACTTTTGTACTGGCTCGCTGCATGCCGTCTTGCAATGGCAGGTTTTTTTCAAACCCGGTGTCTCGATCACGTATAATCGATGCGTTGATCCGGGCCCAAACACACGGCCCTACCTGTGAGGAGAGAACTTTTGAACAAAGCAATCGCCGCCATTGTGGCATCCTTGTTGTGGACCACCACAGCACTCACCGCTGAGCAGCCAACCCTTGAGCTGATCATGTCTGACCCGGACTGGATCGGTAACGCGCCGGAAAGCCCCTGGTGGTCGGATGACGCCAGCGCGGTGTATTACCAGCAAAAGCGCGAGGGAGAGGATATTCGGGACACTTTCAGCCTGAACCTCAAGTCCGCCGAAATCACGCCGGTAGATCGTGCCGAACAACCCCTGGATTCCGGACGCTCACGGGTATACAACCAGCAGCGCAGCCACGCGGCCTGGCAAAAAGACGGTGATATCCTGCTGAAGCAACTTGCAGACGGTGTCGTTACGCGGGTAACGCACAGCACAGAGCGTGAATCCAATTTATCGTTCAGCGCCGATGGACAGAGCCTGTTTTTTCTGCGCGACGACCAGTTTTACAGCTACACCATTGCCGGCGATGAACTGCGTCAATTGACCAACGTACAAGCCCGGAAAGACCCGGATGAAAAACCAGGTTTCGACGCATTACGCGAACAGCAAAGCCGCACCTACGCCACTCTGGTCGAGGACAAGCGTCGTGCTGAAGCCGTGAAAGCAGCACAACGGCAAGCCACTAAAGACCTGCCCACCCCCGTTTATCTCGGTGACGACCACACCATATTATCGCGCCACCTGTCCCCTGCAGGCGACCGTCTGGCGTTGGTGGTGAGCGATGCGGGCGCCGACTCTGGACAGACCGGCAAAATGCCCAATTACGTGACCGAAGACGGTTACGTTGAAATCCGTGACGTGCGCAGCCGGGTGAGCCGCAATGAGGATACACCGCAACAGGTTTTACTGGTGTCACTGGCCGACGGCACGCAGGAGCTGTTGGATTTTTCAAAACTGGACGGTATCGATAAAGACCCGCTGAGCGATCTGCGTAAATCCGCGCAAAGCTGGCACGTTGAGGCCGGCGCCGACCCTGAAGAAGTGAAAAAGACTTTGGAGGCGCCTGATCTCCGGACATTTACTGTTGACGGATTCAGCTGGAATAACGACGGCTCACAGCTGGCACTGCAGCTTGTCGCCACAGATTTCAAAGACCGCTGGCTGGTGACCGTGTCCGCTGGCAGCGCCGACTGGCAATTGCAACACCGCCTCACCGACCCGGCATGGATCAACTGGGACTACAATGATTTTGGCTGGCTTGAGGATAATCGCCGCCTGTGGTTCCTGTCTGAAGAATCGGGTTATTCACACCTTTATATTAAGGCCGTCGATGAGCGCCGCAGCCGTCAACTGACCCAGGGTGATTTCGTGGTCCGTGAACCGGTGATCGACCCCGCGCAACAGTTCGCCTATGTAGTCACCAACCGCGCTCATCCGGGCAATTACGAGATTTACCGTGTACCACTTAACGGCGGCGACCTGCAGCAGGTTACCGATCTGGATGGTGTCAGCCGTTTTGTGCTGTCGCCGGACGGCCGGCAACTGCTGGTTTCACGCTCAGCCATGGACCGCCATGCCGACCTCTACCTCGGTGCTGCCGACGGCCAGGGAGACCTGCGGCAACTGACCAACACGGTGAAGGAACGTTACGCCGGCATCGACTGGGTGGTGCCCCGAATCATCGAGGTGCCCTCCTCGCACACAGACCGGCCGATTTATTCCAAGCTGTACCTGCCGCCCGATTTTGACGCGAACAAACGCTATCCGGCAGTGATGTTTGTGCATGGCGCGGGTTATACCCAAAACGCGCACCTGGGCTGGCCCTATTACTTCCGCGAATTCATGTTCCATACGGTACTCGCCGAAGCCGGTTACGTGGTTCTCGACATGGATTACCGCGCATCCAAGGGCTACGGCCGCGACTGGCGGGCCGAAATCTATCGCAACATGGGCCATCCGGAACTCGAGGACTTCCTCGACGGTATCGATTTTCTCGCTGCCAACCACAGCGTTGATCGTGAACGTGTCGGCATCTACGGCGGTTCGTACGGCGGCTTCATGACCTTTATGGCTCTGTTCCGCGAGCCGCAGGCATTTGCCGCAGGTGCGGCATTGCGCCCGGTGGTCGACTGGATGCATTACAACCATGGCTATACCGCGCGTATCCTCAACACACCCGAAGTTGACCCCGAAGCCTATCAGCGCAGTTCACCGGTCAATTTTGCTGCCGGCCTTGAGCGGCCGTTGTTGATCGCCGTGGGCATGCAGGACGATAACGTTTTCTTTCAGGACTCGGTGTTGCTGGTGCAGCGTTTGATTGAACTCAAAAAAGAAAATTTTGAAACCGCCATCTACCCCATGGACCCACACGGATTCATCCACCCCGAGTCATGGCTGGATGAATACCGGCGAATATTCAAACTGATGGAAACTCACGTCAAATAGGAGTCGCAAGGCGCGACAATTCGGCACGCACTCCCTTGGCCTGCGCAGGCTAAGGGACTTTAAGCAGTGCACTGAGCCGACTTGCGCAACCACCCGCTTATGCGTACCCTTGATTTTGGTATTCCATATACGGTCACCACTTGATCTAAGGAAGGAACATCAAGACGTCTAAACACCCAATGTGAGGTGTCTCAAACGTCTTGCAGGAGACTGCCAACATGATTGAAAAAACAAGCCACGTACTCGGTCACCTCACCGAAGTTACCGGTGAGTACTTTATTGCCCGGCTGCTATCAGACCACGACGGCCTTTCATCCGACAAAATGATCGGTATGGACAAGGTCCGAATTGGACAGGTCGGCTCCTATATCATGGTCAAACAAGCCGACACCAAGCTTCTGTGCATGGTTGAGCGCATGTGGACCGAAACCACAGCCGACGGTGAAGAGTTGCAAAAACTTCGCCTGACACCGCTGGGCGGGTTTAACAGCAAGGGAGATTTCGAACGCGGCATTCTCCATTACCCCACGACCGGCGCCGAATTGCATCTCGTTTCCAACTGGAGTCTCGAACGCATTTTTTCAGACTTCAGCGACGTTTATTACAAGGTTGGAAAACTGAGTGCTTTCGAGTCCATTGACGTTTACCTGGACGCATCACACTTTTTTGGCCGGCACGCGGCCATCCTCGGGCAAACAGGCTCGGGTAAATCATGGACCGTGACGAGCCTGATACAGTCCGCCCTTCGTTATATGCCCAACGCGCATATCATTATCATGGATTTGCACGGCGAGTACGGCGACCGCCGGACCGACTCGTCGGTAACCTCCCCGTTTCCAGCCAGCAAAGTGCGCTGCCTGAACGCGCTCGATCTGGAGATGCCTTACTGGCTGCTGACCTATTCCGATCTGGCTGAAATTTTCATTAGCCCTGACGATGAGAATGCTTCGGTCCAGCTCGCTTTTTTACGCAGTGCGCTGAGTGAGCTGAGAATAGAATCAAATAAAAACTCCGGCCTTGGACACATTACAGTTGACTCGCCGGTACATTTCTCACTCGAAGAACTGCGTGACAAGTTTATCGAGGCCAACGAGGAAACCGACGATTTTGGCCGCACCAAGGGCCCTCTGTACGGAAAGTTCGACCAGTTACTGGTGCGTCTGCACAGCCTGATGAACGACAGCCGCTACGATTTCATGCTGAACCCCAAGCTGCGTACATCCACCGAAACACTGGTGGACCTGATGCGCGATTTTGTCGGTTTGGGCGACCCGAAAGCCAATGTCACAGTTTTGAACCTGAGCGCGGTTCCCTATGACGTGGCGCCCACTGTCACCGCCCTGATCGGACGACTGGCATTTGAATTTAACTTCTGGAATCCGAAATGTCTCGAGTTTCCGATCTGGCTGGTGTGTGAAGAAGCGCAGGAGTACATCCCGCGCGCCGCGCATACCCGCTACAAAGAAGCCCGCCGCACCATGGAGCATATTTCCAAAGCCGGACGCAAATACGGTGTCGGCCTGTGCATCGTAAGCCAGCGACCCCATGAGGTTTCCGAAACAGTGCTCGCCCAGTGCGGTACCTTTTTGTGCCTGCGCATATCCAACCCGGATGATCAGGAGTACTTACGCGCGATGGTCCCGGATGCGGCACGTGGTACGTTTTCAGCACTTACAGCACTCGGCCGCGGCGAAGTCGTGGCGATGGGTGCTGCGGTACCCATGCCCGTACGTTTCCACATGAACCTGCCCAACCCGCCACCCAATTCGAGGGATGTGAACTTTGCCGAAAAATGGAGCAAGGGCGGTGAAGAAATTGACGTCGCGCAACTGGTCAGCAACTGGCACAGACAAATCCGCTAGAACGAAGAACGGCCTGGTAATGTGTCCGCCAGCGCGGACACATTTTCAATAAACGACCGGTAACGGGTTTACCAGGTACCGCCCAGCGATACTTTAATGGACTGCCCGCTGACCCCGCTCGATTCTTCTGTTGTCAAAAACGCAATCATCTCGGCCACCTCAAGGGGTGTCGCAACCCGACCGGGCGGGTATAGGGCATTGCGCTCGTGCCAAACCTCTTCAGGCGTAATACCCCGTGCCAGCGCCTCCGCGCGGGCTGAACGCTCGGCCATTTCCGTGC
>UPTN01000223.1_pt1 | contig 31341 bp, 32 predicted proteins | sample 2160111 | NCBI WGS metagenome assembly UPTN01 (sample SAMN06265058, study PRJEB28932) | marine metagenome | isolation source: Columbia River Estuary | place: USA:Columbia River Estuary, USA | collected 2014-05-05
TACTTCAGCTCCAGGAATAATAATTCCGTCTTCATCTAAGTATTTTCTTCCTTCGTCTCCAACGTTAGGAATTTCTCTAGTGATTTCTTCTTTACCAAGTTTTGTATCTCTAGCTTCGATTTCGTATTTTTCAATATGAACTGAAGTATATACGTCTTCTTTAACTAGTCTTTGACTCATGATAATAGCATCCTCATAGTTATAACCGTTCCATGTCATAAATCCAACAACAACGTTTCTACCTAATGCCATTTCACCAGCATCCATTGAAGGACCATCAGTGATTGTCTCATCAGCGTCTACTCTATCACCAAGTGATACTATTGGTTTTTGATTAATACATGTACCTTGGTTAGATCTTTGGAATTTAACTAAGTCGTATGTATCAACTACACCATCATCTTGTCTAATTTTAATTACACTTGCATCAACAAATTCAACTACACCAGCGTTTTCTGCAACTAAGCAAATACCACTGTCATGTGCTGCTTTGTACTCAATACCAGTTCCTACATAAGCAGCCTCTGGGATTAATAGAGGGATTGCTTGACGTTGCATGTTTGCACCCATTAAGGCACGGTTTGCATCATCATGTTCAAGGAATGGAATACAAGCTGTTGAGATTGAAACGATCTGTTTTGGAGAAACATCCATTAAATCGATTTTTTCTCTAGGGAACATTTTTGTTTCTCCCATGCTTCTAGCAACTACGTTTTTATGTTCGATGAATTTATCATCATCAACTACGATGTTACCTTGTCCAATTGTATATTTTTCTTCTTCATCAGCTGATAAGTAAACAATCTCACTTGAAACTTTCATGTTTCCATTACCATCTGCTTCTACTTTTAAGTAAGGTGTTTCCATAAATCCGTATTTATTCACTCTTACATATGAAGCTAAACTGTTAATTAGCCCGATATTTTGTCCCTCAGGTGTTTCAATAGGACAAATTCTACCATAATGCGAGTGGTGAACGTCACGAACTTCGAATCCAGCTCTATCCCTAGTTAAACCACCAGGTCCAAGTGCTGAAATTCTTCTTTTATGTGTTAACTCATCAAGAGGATTTGTTTGTGCCATGAATTGTGATAACTGGCTACTACCGAAGAACTCTTTTAATGATGAAGTTAAAGGTCTAATGTTGATTAAGTTTTGTGGTGTGATTTCTTCTGGATCTTTTGTAGACATTCTGTCCTTAACATTTTTCTCCATTTTTGTTAAACCAATTCTAAATTGATTTTTCAGTAATTCACCAATTAATCTTAATCTTCTGTTTCCAAGGTGATCGATATCATCTAATGAACCTACTCTATCGAATAAGTTTAAATAGTAAGAAATACTTGCGATAATATCTGATGGTACGATATGTACTCTGTCTTCGAATGAATTATTACCAATGATTTTAACTTTTATTTCATTTTCATCAGCATCTTTTGCAATTGTCTCAAGAACTTCAATTTCAGCTAATTGATAATAAATGTTTTCATTTTCTAATATTGCATCAAATCCAGCTTTTAATTCTTTAACGAAAGGTTTACCAAATTCTTCAACCATCATTTTATCTGTTTTAGCGTTTGCTTTTAAGTAAGCTTTATAATATTCTTTTCCAGAACTGAATTCTTGATTTTTGATTTGTTCAAGTAATTCTTCATCTGTCATAAATTCAAAAATTTCAACATCGTTAACAACAGTACCTCTAAAAGCACCTAATTGTTCTTCGAAATCATATTCTAAATCATATGCACCAACACCAGGAACTGTATAAGTAAATAGGTGACGGTTATCTTTTAAGATATTAATAGCTTTATTGTCTATTAAAGTATTTTTCTCAAAAACTACTTCACCTGTATCAGGATCTACTAAATCATAAGCTAGGTATTTCCCAAATATACGGTCTAATACATCTAACTTCTTGTTGATTTTGTATCTTCCTACTTCTGCAAGGTCATAACGTTTTGCATCAAATAAACGGCTACTGAAGAATGATTTTGCACCTTCAACTGTTGCTGTTTCACCTTGACGTAACTTAGAGTAAACCTCTTTAATAGCTTCTTTTGAGTCTTCTGCAGTATCTTTGTTAAAAGTAATATTTAAGAAATCAGACTCTCCATAAGTTTCTAATATCTGGTCTCTACCAGAAAAACCTAACGCTCTTAGTAGAGTTGTCAGGGCAATTTTTTTACTTCTATCTAATTTTACAAACAACGCATCTTTTGATCCGATTTCGTATTCTAACCAAGCACCACGAGTTGGTATTACTTGACCAAGATATTTACTACGTAAGGTTTTCTTATCGATGTTTTCACTAAAGAACACACCAGCACTTCTTACGATCTGTGAAACGATAACACGCTCACTACCATTGATAATAAAAGATCCCGTTGGAGTCATCATAGGAAAATCACCCATGAATATTTTTTGTTGTTTTATTTCTCCAGTGTCTTTATTAACTAGTTTTACATTTACTCGTAATGGCATTGAATATGTCATGTCTTTTTCTTTGGATTGGCTAATCACATATTTAGGATCTCCAAATTCATAACCTTCAAAGTATAATTCTAAGTTCTCTGTAAAGTTTTGAATTGGTGAAATGTCTCTAAATAATTCCCCTAATCCCTTGTCAACAAACCATTTAAACGATTTTGTTTGGACTTTAATTAAGTTTGGTAACTCAACATTTGTCTTAACTCTCGAATAATTTCTGCGTTCTCTTTTTCTTCCATAATTTACTGTTTTGTAGTTCACGAAATTCACCCCATTTATATTGTTAAAAAAGTGACTTAAACACAAAAATGCGCGTGTTTTGGCAATTTAAAATAGTATCACATATCTGTCAAATAGTCAATCATTTTTGACACTGTACTACGTAAAACCCTCTTTTTTTGCCAATTATGCTAATATTCTTATAAATTGTGCCTAATTTGTTAATTGCAGAGTTTGCACCGTGTTTTTTGTTAATTACGATAATAAACTCTCCATTTTCATTTAAATAGTTGATTGATTCTTCAAACATTTTATAATATATTTCTTTACCTGCTCTAATTGGTGGATTAAGTACAATCAGATCAAATGTCTTTTTAATATTTGAGAAACTATCACTTTCATAAACATCTGCTGTAATACTATTTAGTTCTGTATTGCTTTTTGAAAGTTCAACTGCTCGTTTGTTTATATCTACCATATCCACTTTTAATCCATAAGCCTTTGATAGATATATTCCAATAACTCCATACCCACATCCAAGGTCTAATGCTGTTCTAAATTTACGATCAACAGCTAAAAATGATAAAAGCACTTCCGTTCCTCTATCATAGTTATCTTTGGAGAATACTCCATGATCAGTATTGAATTTTAGATCTTCATTATTAACACGAAAAGCAATCACTTTTGGATTGCTTTTTATCGTGTTATTGTCTGCGGAAAAATAATGGGGCATGTACATCATCTCCTCAAATTCTACTCAGTCATTGAATAGTCAAAAACCTGAGCTTTCACTCAGGTTGATTTGATTGCGGAAAATTATTTAACTGTAACTGTTGCTCCAGATTCTTCTAAAGTTGCTTTTAATTCTTCAGCTTCTTCAGGTTTGATTCCTTCTTTAACAGGTGCAGGTGCTGAATCTACTAATGCTTTTGCTTCTTTTAATCCTAATCCAGTGATAGCTCTAACTGCTTTGATAACAGCAATTTTTTTGTCTCCAGCGTTTTCTAAGATTACAGATACTTCAGTTGGTCCTTCGTCTACTGCTGCTGCTCCAGGAGCTGCAACTGCTACTGCACTTGGGTCTACACCGAATTCTTCCTTCATAAGGTCTACTAAATCTTTTAATTCTAATAAAGTTTTTTCTTTTAAACTTTCAATTATTTCTACGTTTGTTAATGCCATTGTAATTTCCTCCTAAATTTATTATTCTGCGCTTTCTGGCGCTTCTTCTTCTTTTTCTGGGTTCTCTAAGTTCTCAGCATGTAAATGTAATGCGATTGCAACTTCTTTAATTGGTTGCATAAGTCCTGCTGCGATCATAGTTAATAATGTATCTCTTGTTGGGATTGTTGCGATTTGTCGGATTTTATCGTTATCCATGTATTCTCCGTCAACTATACCAACTTTTAATTCTAAAGCTTTGTTATTTTTAGCAAAGTCATAAACAACTTTAGCTGCAGAAACACTATCAGCGTTACTGAACGCTACCGCGTTTGGTCCAACTAATGAATCATTTACAGCTCCGAATCCAGCTGCTTCAGCTGCTCTTTTTGTAATATTGTTTTTAATTACAGAAAGTTCACAACCTGCATCAAGTAACTCAACTCTTAATTGTGTAACTTGTTCAACTGTTAATCCACTATAGTTTAATACAACAAAACTTTTAGTGTTTTGCATTCTTTCAACTAAAGCTTCTACTTCAACTACTTTTTTAGCTATTGCTTTTTCAGACACTCTTCCACCTCCAAATGTGTAAGGTATATAAAAACCTCTCTTGCCGTGGACAAAAGAGGTATATAAATCAAATTTATATTATATCTTTTAATCTCGTTAGGATATTAAGCTTAATAGCACCTAAGTCTTGGACAATAAAGTTTTTATTCTATTTTATTTTTGTTACGTTTTAATACTAAACTAAAATTGAGTCATCGTCAACTTTAATTCCAGGTCCCATTGTAGATGCGATAGTTACATTTTGAACAAACACACCTTTAACAGTTGCTGGTCTTAATTTTTTGATAGTTTCATAGATTGTAGCCATGTTTTCTAATAGTTTTGCATCATCAAATGATTTTTTACCGATAGTAACGTGGATATTTCCTACTTTGTCTACTCTGTATTCAACTTTACCAGCTTTTATTTCGTTAACTGCTTTTGTTACATCCATAGTAACTGTTCCAGTTTTAGGGTTAGGCATTAAACCTTTTGGACCTAATGTGCGTCCTAGTCTACCTACTTTAGCCATCATATCTGGTGTTGCTACTACTGTATCAAAATCTAACCAACCACCTAGTACTTTTTGTACTAATTCGTCGTCACCAACGTAGTCAGCTCCTGCTGCTTCTGCTTCTTTAGCTTTGTCACCTTTAGCAAAAACTAAAACTCTTTTAGTTTTTCCTGTACCATGTGGTAATACTACTGCTCCACGTAAGTTTTGTTCAGCTTTACGCGGATCTAAGTTTAGGCGCATTGCAAATTCTACTGATGCATCAAAGTTTTCAAACGATACCTTTTTCAATAACTTTACTGCTTCCCCTGCGTTGTATGCTTTTGTAGATTCAACTTGGGCAGCTGCAGCTAAGAATTTTTTACCTTTTTTAGCCATAATTATTTTCCTCCTAAATGTGGTATAACGGAATTTCCTCCCACAATTAGTTGTATTTCAACAACTAGTTGTTATTAATCTTTAATAAGGATTCCCATGTTTCTTGCAGATCCTGCAATAATGTTCATTGCTGCTTCAACTGTATTAGCATTTAAATCTGGCATTTTTGTTTCAGCAATTTCTTGTAATTGAGCTTTTGTAATACTTCCAACTTTTTCAGTTAAAGAGTTACTTGCTCCTTTACTTACTCCTGCAGCTTTTTTTAATAAGTCGCTTGCTGGTGGAGTTTTTAATACGAACGTAAATGTTCTGTCATCGTAAACTGTGATTACAACTGGAATAATTGAACCCATTTTGTCCTTAGTTTCATTGTTGAATTTTGTACAAAATTCTTGAATGTTCACTCCTGCTTGTCCTAATGCTGGACCAACTGGTGGAGCTGGGTTTGCTCTTCCTGCTTGTATTTGCAGTTTAACTTGAGTCTTAATTTCTTTAGCCACGAAAGACACCTCCTTTTTTTCGTGATGCGGTAATCAGATTTCTACAATCCTCCCGCTCAAAAAAATAGCACGACACATTGTGTGCCCTGCTATTATACTCTATTTATATATTTGATGTCAAGAAAAAGTATTATACCTTATCAACATCTGCAAAATCTAATTCTACTGGTGTTTGACGACCAAACATATCCACTAAAACCGTTACAATTTGCTTCTCTGTATCTATTGAATCTACTGCTCCGATTTGATCACGGAATGGTCCAGTTGCAACGCGCACTTTTTCACCAATTTCGATATCGAATGTTGGAATTTCCATAAGTCCACATCTTTTTAATATTGGAGTGATTTCTTCATCAGGTACAGGTACTGGTTTAGTTCCACCACCACTTGAACCTAAGAATCCAGTAACACCAGGTGTATTTCTTACAACAAACCATGAATCGTCTGTAACGATCATTTCTAAGAATACATAACCAGGATAAATCTTAACCATCTTCTCTTTAGTTGTACCGTCAGCTTTCTTCTCAACTCTTAATTCTTCTGGAATCATTACTTGGTAGATTTTATCTTCCATTTGCATTGATTCAATACGACGTTCTAAATTCATTTTTACTGAACTTTCAAATCCAGAATAAGTTTGAACGCAATACCATCTTTTTTCTTCAGTCATTAACCTTAACCCCTGATCCAGTTGAACAGTGGACTAAATCCTAATTCTAGTACTAAGAAGAATAAAGCTAAGAATAAGATGAAACCAAATACTCTAATAGTGTGATTAACCATTGTTTCGCGATTTGGCCAAGAAACTTTTTTCATTTCACTTATGCTTGGTACAAACAATGGCCAAACTGCATAAACAAATGCACTTGCTCCAATTGCAATAACAAACCATGCGAATATTGCTATTTTCCATCCAGTATCTATAAATTTGAAGAAGCTATCATTAAAGTTAACAATGTCATCTTCTAAAACATAAACACCAACAACTATTACAATTAATCCTAAAACTGCTAATAAGATATTTTCTGATTTATATTCTTTTGTTAATATTTCCATTACTTTGTTTTGTTTTTTTACTTCTACATTTTTCGCCATAATTAACTCTCCTATTTGGTTTCTTTATGAAGAGTATGCTCTCCACATCGCTTACAATACTTTTTAGCTTCTAAGCGCTCGGTTTTATCCTTATTTTTATATGTAGTGTAGTTTCTAGATAGACACACTTCACATATAAGTATAATTTTTTTTCTCATTTTATCAACCCACTTGCAATTATATAATTTAACAAAAATACAACTGTTTGTCAAGTTAGTTCTTAAAATGCTTAGCAATTTTAACTTTCGCTCGATGTAATGAGTTGTATATTGTTTTTTCATTTATTCCGTACTTACTTTTAATGAATGCGATACTGTAATTATTTAACTCTCTTAAAGTATATACTAAATTCTCGTTTTTTGTTAGTACTTTTGAAATTTCATCTAGCATTAATTCATAATAAACACTATTTGAAACATTGGCTTTATGAGATTCAAATATGTAATGCTGATTACCTTTAAATATGTTTTCTCTACGGTACTTCATTGTAACTATTGATATGAATTTTCTTTCTAGGTTTTGTTCAAAGTATCTGGTAAATGATTTATCAAACTTCTCTTCAAATTTCTTGATTGATTTATGAAGAATCATAAGACCTTCTTGATACATATCCTCTGCTTCATAACCCAGGTTAAACTTTGAGATCTTTTTATAAATCAATGGTGTGTATTTCTCAAACATCAATGTTAAAGCTTCATCATTACCTTCTCTTATAAGAAAAATAATTTCATAATCATTGTGTTTGATAAATGCCAAAAAATCACCCTTTTCTACTAAATATCTCGTATATTACAATCGCTGCTGAAACACTTGCATTTAAACTATTTACATGTCCACTCATTGGTATTTTAACAGTGTAATCACAGTTTTCTTTAACCATTCTACTCATACCTTTTCCTTCGCTCCCAATAACAACACAAAGATTTGTATCTACCGCTATGTTTTTTATTGTTTGATCAGTATCAGCATCTGTTCCAACTATCCAAAAATCGTTGGATTTCAGTTTCTTAATGGTTTGATTCAAGTTAGTAACTTCTACTACATCAACATGTTCTATTGCTCCTGTAGACACCTTGGCTACTGTAGCGTTCAATTTAACGCTTCTATTCTTTGGAACAATCACTGCATCTACACTAAAAGCATCAACACTTCTTAGTATTGCTCCTAAATTGTGTGGATCCTCTAAGCCATCAAGCATTAGGAAAACCTTGTTTGGTTTATCTTTATTTAATACTTCCTCTAAAGTTACATAAGTATAGTCTGCAACTTTTGCTCCAATCCCTTGGTTTTTAGATGGAAGAATGTTATTTAATTTGTTTTTATCTAACTCAATTACTTTGATGTTTAGCTTTTCAGCTAGAAAGACAACATCCTTATTTGTCCCACTTTGAATGTACAATTCATGTACTTTTCTACCAGCTTTTATAGCTTCAGATACAGTGTTTTTACCTGTAATTATAACCGCCATATTACCACATCCTTTAACTCCCTATATTTTAACATATAAACAGAAAGTTTCATATTGAAAAATGTTTTAAAAATCTCTACTGCATGTTATCATCAAGGTATCTATTATAAATGAGGTGTATTTATGAATAAATCGGAAGTATTAGAACTGCTTGATCGAAATATTACTAAAACAATGGGTTGTACTGATATTGGTGTTGTTGGTTACATTGCATCAATAGGAGCTTATGTTCTTAAAGATAAAAAAATAAGAACTGTCGATTTAGTGATGAGTGAGGAATTATATAAAAATAGTGTAAATGTTGGTGTTCCTGGACTCAAGAAAAGCGGACTAGATAAAGCACTTGCTCTAGGATTATTGCTTAAAAATCCAAACAAGCAACTTAGCGTATTTGAAAGTGTAACTAGTGATGATATTGATAAAATCGATGAACTTTTAAAAGAAGTTGAAGTATCAATTTCTCATAAAAAGTTTGATGACACTGTCTTATATGAAAAATTAGAAATAACTTCTTGTGATGGTGAAAATATTGAAATAGTTATTAAAGATAATTATGACAATGTTGTAAGTGTTAAAAGAAATGGTGAAAACCTAGAAGAGTTTGCAAAATCGAAACTACTAAAATCAGTTGCTCAAAAGAAAATAACCTCATACGATGAGATACTTGATTTTGTTGAATCTCGTGATTTTGATGGCCTCGAGACACTATTTGATATAGCTAAGATACAATATGATAATGCTCGTGAGGAAATTAAAAAAGAAGGTGGAAAGTATTTGGTTGAAGATTTAAGAGAGCCTCAAAAGGATTGTCTTTATGATCTTTCTAACTTTTTAAGACAACATATAGCAGTCCCTTCATCAAAAAGGATGAAAGGTGATATATATACAGTTTATGGAGTTGCTGGTAGTGGTAACTTGGGAATAGGAACACTTGTTACACCAATGTTTTTAGCAGATTCAGTTAACCTTAGTGAGATTGAAAGAAAAAGCATTATAGTTCTATCATTTCTTACAAGTGTATATGTGAAACAAGAAATGAGTATAGTAACTGTATTATGTGGAACTGGCCATGCAACAGGTTCAAGCACAGCTGCAGTGACAACTTATGTTCGTGGTGGTACTCCAAATCAGATAAAAAGATCTATAAACTTATACTTAGCAACAGCGATGGGATTTGTTTGTGATGGTGCTAAAATGTCATGTACTTACAAGGTATCTTTTGCAGCTATGAATGGTATGATTGCTGGTAAGATGGTTATGGATGATAACTCGTACTGTGATGGTTACGGCATTGGAAAAGATGATGTAGATATGACAATTAAAAACCTAGGAAAGCTTAATAACGATATATTAAATTCGGCAAACAAAGGAATCATTGAACTTATATAAAAAAAGTGAGAACATTTTGTTCTCACTTTATTATTATATTTAATAGTTCATTTAGTCGATCAGTGTTTTTTGACAAATGTAAGTAACCAATAAGTGCTTCAAAACCTGTCGCTTGTTTATAGATACTAAGGTCAGTGTTTTTTGGTTTTCTATCTGAGTTAGCATTTCTACCTCTTTTAAAGACACTAATTTCTTGCTCGGTTAATAAATCACGAATCTTTTCAAGTGCTACTAATTGCCCTTTTGCACTAGTATACTTTATAGCCTCGTTATGGAGTTTTTCTACTTTTGTAAGTCCTTTATTAATCAGTGTTTCTCTTATATAAACTTCATAAATAGCATCACCGATATATGCAAGAGTAGTCCCATTTAATTGTATCATTAAATTATTCCCATTTCTTGTAGAACTGCTCTGTATTCATCTGCTTTATTGAAATCTTTTGCATTTCTTGCAAAGTTCCATTTTGAATATATGTCTTTAGCCTCTTTTGATAATTTTGTAACCCCTGGTTTAAGTCCTAGAACTCCAAAGAAATCATCAAATATTTTTAGAGCTGAGAGTAATACTTCGTTTTCAGTTTTACTTCTCAACATTTGGTTTGCTTTTTTAACTAAGTTTTGTAATGCTGTAATTGCATTTGCCGTGTTAAAATCGTTATCCATTGCTGTTAAGAACTCTTTATATATTTCCAATAAATCAGGATCAATTTTAGCATTCACATAAAAGCCATCTTCTAAATCTAATTTAAGAAATAATGATTTGTAAACTCTACTTACTTTTTCCCATTCTTTTTCATAAGATTCTAGCACTTCGTCAGTAAATTGAATAGGGCTTCTATAATGTGTAGATAAAGTAAACAGTCTAAATGAATTTGGATCTATTGTAAGATCCTTAACTAGTACAATATCACCATCGCTTTTACTCATCTTCGAACCACCAATATTAAGTAATCCGTTATGCATCCAATATTTGGCAATATTATGATTATTAAGCACTAAAGATTGTGCAATTTCATTTTCATGGTGAGGGAACATCAACCCACTTCCACCACCGTGAATATCGATTTGTTCACCAAAAACATCATCAATCATAGCGACACACTCTGTATGCCATCCAGGTCTACCTTCACCAAATGGTGAATCAAATTTAATTCCAACTTTTGTTTTTTTCCACAAAGTAAAATCCAATGGGTTTTCTTTTTTATTATTAACTTCAATCCTAGATCCGCTTATCATGTCTTCTAATACTCGATTAGACAATCTACCATATTCTTTGACGTTATTAACTCTAAAGTAAACATCTCCATCAATTTCATACGCATAACCTTTATCAACTAAAAGCTGAATATAACTTATAATATGGTCCATATAATCAGTTACTTTCGGCTGAATATAATCTGTTCTAGAGTTCACTCTTTCAACATCTTCTAAAAATGCTTGTATATATTTTGTTGTAACTTCTATCTCAGTTTGTTCTAATTCAATTGCTCTTGTGATTATTTTATCGTCAACATCAGTGAAGTTTGATACAAATTTAACTTCAAACCCACGATGTTCAAAATACCTTCTTACTGTATCAAAAAAGATAACAGGTCTTGCGTTTCCGATATGGATATAGTTATAAACAGTAGGTCCGCAGACATACATGTTAACTTTTCCTTTATTAATTGGTATAAACTCTTCAAGTTTATTTGTATATGAATTAAATATCTTCATAATAACACTTCCTATCGTTGAATATCATCTATCTTATTACTATAAATTAATTAAGTCAATCAATTCACTAACAACGTTCTAATTATATATAATTAATCGTCTAAAGTAAATAAAAACAGGAGCGAACTCCTGTTTATTTAATTCATTAAAGTTTAGTTACGTTTGATGCTTGAGGACCTCTATCTCCTTCAGTAACTTCAAACTCAACTTCTTGACCTTCTTCTAAAGATTTGAAACCTTCTCCACCAATTGATGAATAGTGTACAAATACTTCATATCCTTCTTCAGTTGAAATGAACCCGTACCCTTTTTCTGAATTAAACCATTTTACTTTTCCAGTCATGTGTATCTCCTTTTCTTTCTTTATAGCTAACCACATTATATAACTAAATTAATTATAATGCAAACTAATTATTATTTGTAGTGTCTTTATAGGGCTTAGCTTAGTGTTTTGTTTGAAAATGCCTTGAGATTCAAACAAAAATATGTCTGAAGAAATAAAAAAAATAAAACCCAGTTAGTTGGGTTTTATTTTATTTCTTTTAAACTTAAGTTTATGTTATTTATAACAGTTTCTTTTCCAAGTAATGCTAATACTTGAGGTAAGTCTGGACCGTGCATTGATGCAGTTGTTGCAATTCTTAATGGCATAAACAACATTTTACCTTTGCTTCCTGCTTCTTTACCAGTTTGTTTAATTAACGGTTTTATATTTTCTGATCTAAAGTCTTCCAAATCAGATAAAAGATTTTTAAATACTGTAAGAGTTGTTTCTACACCTTCTTGATTCAAGAAATCAATTAGTTCTTCGTTTAATTCGAACTCTTGATCAAAGAATTCATCGTATAGGTCAACAATTTCTGCTCCATAACTCATTCTATCTTTGAATACTGTAACTAAAGAATTTATCCATGAATCTGATTCCCCGATACCAATATCTTCTTTAATAAGATGTGGCATACAAAGTTCTACAGTTTCATCAACAGTTAACTCTTTTACATATCTATTATTAATATAAGCCAATTTTTCTTTATCAAACTTGGCTGGAGATTTTGATAATCTTGCTTCATCAAACATCTCAACAAGTTGATCATGTGATAATATTTCTTCTTCACCTGTTGGACTCCATCCTAATAATGAAATGAAATTAAATAGTGCATCTGGAAGGTATCCTAGTTGTTGATACTGCTCAATATATTGGATAATTGAGAAGTCTCTTTTAGATAGCTTTTTGTTGTTTTCATTTACAATTAAAGTCATATGTCCAAAAATAGGTACGTCCCACCCTAGAGCTCTATAAACCATTAATTGTTTTGGAGTGTTTGTGATATGATCTTCTCCTCTTAATACATGTGATATTTTCATAAGATAATCGTCAACAACAACTGCAAAATTATATGTAGGGATACCGTTTCTTTTAACAAGAACCCAGTCTCCAAAATCTTCACTCTTAAAAGTAACTTCTCCTTTTACAATGTCATTAAAAGTATATTCCTCATTTTCAGGAACATGCAATCTAAGAACATATGGTAAGTCTTCTTCTTTTCTTCCTACACATTTTCTAGAATAGTGTATTCTATCTAATCCTTTTTCAGTCATTTCTTCACGCTCTGCTTCAAGCTCTTCACTCGTGCAATAACATTTGTAGGCATGCCCTGATTCAAGCAGCATATCTGCATATTTTTTGTAAATGTCTAATCTTTCTAATTGGCTATAAGGACCATAACCTTTATCTTTATCGATAGACTCATCCCAATCAATACCAAGCCATTGTAGGTATTTTAGCTGAGATTCAACTCCACCTTCAACATTTCTTTCTATATCCGTATCTTCAATTCTAACTATAAAAGATCCACCATGTTTTTTAGCGAATAAATAGTTAAATAATGCAGTTCTTGCATTTCCTATATGTAAATGCCCTGTAGGGCTTGGTGCGTATCTAACTCGTACACTCATATTATCAACTCCTTGACCTACCATATTATAGTATATGGCCTATTAAATTACAATATTTTTAGAAAAAAGAAAAGCATCATCTATCACTTAAAAAGTGATAGATGATGCTTATTTGACTTATGAATTTTCTATAATATCGTCAATGCTTTTTTGAGGGAATACTGGTTTAGTAAGCAAAAGCAATATTCCTATAAAGATAGATAACGTATATCCAGAATTAAAATTAAATATATTAATTATTTGCCTAACTTCATTAAACTGAGAATAACCAAAGTTCATCATATTTATGAAATTAATAACTGTACTAAATGTTTTCAAAATAATAATAATTATATAGACTCCCATCGCTTTTGCTATGTTATTTCCGAAGAATCTCGTCTCAAAAAACTTTGTCTGAAAAAGAGTGAAAACAACACCTCCAAGAAGTACAAAATCTGGGATAAGCATAATTACTGGTGTAGAAAATAGAGCCATTTCATTTAGCGTTTCTGTACCAACTAACATTGCAACAATAGTAAACAGAGACCATGAACCATAAATAATAATTGTAATTAAAAGAGGTTTTAAGTTTATATAATATTTTTTCTCTTCATAGTATACCTTCAAAAAGAAATATATTATCAAGCCGAATATTAGAATAGGGTTTGCAATCGTCATAATTGAATACTTAAATTGAATCTCTCTCAGTAATGAACTTTCTTGAATGTTGGATAAACCTATAATGTTTGCTAGGTATGATATAAGATTGTTGGTTACAAATACTGTCGCAAGTAAAACAATAAACATTGCTATGAGAGAATATTTTTTAAGATTCTTAAACCTAAGTTTTCCATATTCATTCTCAGTATTCTCAACAGTTCCAATAAGTTCTTCTGTTTTAAAATTAAAGAAGTAATAATATATGTAGAATATAGCACTAACACTTAGAATAACTGTAAAATATGAAACAATAATTAACATTATAGCAACTACTCTAATATTATCTAAACTTGTATCTAAAATATACGGAAGCAGAAATATAGTAGAACTAAATATAATAGCAGCTATATTAAAACTAGAGAATACAAACATTACTTTTGTCAGACTGTTAGTTTTGCCTAATTCTAATTTTCTAATTTTGATATACAAGACTAAAACACTTATAAATATAAAAAGGTTTTTAGATAATATTAAATAAACAATTAGTAATAGTTTATTTTCTGACGATGTTAAATTTTCAAAAAATTCCAAATTAAGATTAAATCTTATATAAATAATCCCGGCAATAGTAAATAACATTGTAATAGTAGTAATTATTGGTAAATGAATTGAATGTAAATTTACATTTTTAAATCGTTCATATCTCCTCACAAGAAAGTATATTCCATAAGCTATTATATTATTACTACTTAAAATAGTAACAACAACAGCATACCCTGTGAAAGAGTTGATATTTATTAACTCAATTGAATTTGGAATTAATAAAAGAATCGATAAAGATGATGTAACCAAGTAATTTGCAACCAAGGCAATAAAAAAGCCCTTTTTAATTCGCATAAGATCGTAATCCATAACATCCTCCTCCAAACATAACTTATTATATTATATCATATAGTAACAAAAAAAACACAACTCTAAAGTTGTGTTTTTAAATTTATAGTAATTCTTAACGTTTACTAAATTGTGGTGCTCTACGAGCTTTTTTAAGACCTGGTTTTTTACGTTCCTTAACACGTGGATCACGAGTTATTAAACCAGCAGCTTTAAGAACTTTTCTATATTCTGCGTTAACTTCTAATAATGCTCTTGTGATACCGTGACGAATTGCTCCAGCTTGTCCAGAGATTCCTCCACCATATACATTTACATTAATATCAAAAGTTTTCATGTTGTCTGTTTTTTCAAGTGGTTGTTCTACATCTAGGCGAGTTGCTGCAGATGGGATGTATGCATCAAAATCTCTACCGTTAATAGTGAATAATCCTGTACCAGGAGTTAAGATAACTCTTGCTACTGAGCGTTTTCTACGCCCTGTACCTCTGTACATTACTTTATTAGCCATTAATTTTTCACCTTAACCTTTCAGCTCTAAAACTTGAGGTTTTTGAGCTTGATGTGGATGCTCATTACCAGCATACACGTATAATTTTTTGTAAGTTTGACGTCCCAATCTTCCTTTTGGAAGCATACCTTTAACAGCGAATTCAATGACTCTCTCAGGGAAAGTTGCATTCATTACTTTCGCAGTAGTTTCTCTTAATCCACCTGGATATTGAGAATGTCTGTAGTATTTCTTTTGATCCCATTTGTTTCCTGTAAGTTCGATATCTGCTGCGTTAATAACAATTACGTTATCTCCACAGTCTACATGTGGTGTAAATGTTGGCTTATGTTTTCCTCTTAAGATCGCTGCTACTTCTGTAGATAAGCGTCCTAAGCGTTGACCTTTAGCGTCAATAACAAACCAAGCACGTTCGATTGTTTGTTCGTTTGCCATATATGTCTTCATATTAGTCCTCCGTTTTTCTTTTATTTCAAGGATTCGGTTAATTCCTTTTAAAATCTTACCGGACTATATAATAGCTTATTGAAAACCGTTTGTCAACAGTTTTTCATGATAAAATTTGTTTTTGGTTCGAAAGGCGAACTAAAATCCGCAAAGCTAACTGCTCATTACGTTTTACTTAGGTCGAAAAATACGGTTTTTGTGAAAATATTCAATGAATAATCATTTTTGACATATAAAAAGCAGGTTAGTTGTCCCTGCTTTCTTTTATTGGTTTTACGATACTTTATCTCCGGCTTTTAAATTATCTACTGATAACACTTCTAAAAGCTTTTTATTCTTACCAGCAAGTAACATTCCTTCGCTTAAAACTCCTCTAAGTTCAACTGGTTTTAAGTTCTTTACGATAATCACTTTTTTACCAATCATTTCTTCTGGAGAATAATAAGCAGATATTCCTGATACAATTTGTCTTACTCTGTCTTTTGTATCAACTTTTGATACTAGTAATTTATCTGCGTTTGGATGTTTTACACATTCTAAAACTTCACCAACAACTAAATCTAATTTTAAGAAGTCTTCAATTCCAATAAGATTTTCATCAACAACAACTTCTTTTTCTTCTTTTACATTTATCATATCAAAGATAAAAGCCTCTTCAATTTTTTTATCTAATCTTGGAAAAATTGGTTTTGGTATAAGTGTAACTTCAGTTGATTCTAGTTTACCAAATTCCATACTATCCCATGTTTGTAATTCTTTAGGTATATTTAATTGTTCGAATAATGCTTTTGAACTATCAAGTAACACTGGACTAAGCATGATTCCAATATGTCTTAATGATTCAACTAAGTTATATAGTACACTTTCTAATTCTTTTGTTTTTGAATCATCTTTTGCTAATACCCAAGGACATGTTTCATCAATGTATTTATTAGACCTAGAGATCAAAGACCAAACGTCTTGTAGTCCACTAGCTAGTTTTAATTCATCCATATCTTTTGAATATGATGAGATAGTTTCTTGAACTTTCGTTTTTAATTCTTGATCAAAACTAAAATACTCAGCCTCTGGTTTAGATACTTTTGATCCGAAATATTTATTTATCATATTGATTGTTCTATTTAATAGATTACCAAAATCATTTGCTAAATCAAAATTAACTCTCGATACAAAGTCTTCTGGTGTAAATACTCCATCTCCACTATATGGTAATTCTCTTAATAAGTAATATCTAACTGTATCAAGACCATACTTCTCAATCAGTTGATCTGGATATACAACTTTACCTTTAGATTTCGACATTTTGCCATCTTTCATCATATACCATCCATGCGCATACAAGTTGAAAGAAATTGGTAAATCTAAAGCCATTAACATGATTGGCCAGTAGATAGCATGAAATCTTAGGATATCTTTACCTACAACGTGGATAACTTCGTCTCCGTTCCAGTATTTCTCAAATAACTCAGTGTTACTCGTTTCATATCCAAGAGCGCTTATATAGTTACTAAGAGCATCTATCCATACATATATTACATGTTTTGGATTAGAAGGAACTTTTACACCCCATTCAAACGATGTTCTTGAAACAGATAAATCAAATAGTCCTTGTTTGATAAATGCAACAACCTCATTTTTACGAGATTGTGGTGTAATAAACAAAGGATTATCCTCTATGTATTTCAATAGTCTATCTTGGTATTTTGTTAATCTTAAAAAGTATGATTCTTCTTTTACTAATTCAGTTTTTCTTCCACAATCTGGACATAAGTTTCCTTCTTCTAACTGCGTTTCTGTAAAGAAAGCCTCATCACTCATACAGTAATATCCTTCGTATTCACCAAGGTAGATATCGTCTTGTTTTAATAATCTTTCAAAGATTTTTTCTACAACTTGTTCATGCCTAGGTTCTGTTGTTCTGATGAAATCATCATATTCAATATTTAATAAGTCCCAAAGATTTTTAGTATCCTTAGCTATTTTATCAACATGTTTTATAGGAGATAATCCCATTTCATTTGCTACAGTCTCAATCTTTTGTCCATGTTCATCCATACCTGTTAGGTATCGTGTGTCAAAACCTCTTAGTTTTTTATAACGATTCATAGCGTCACATAAAACTGTAGTGTATGAGTTACCAATATGTAACTTTCCACTTGGATAATAGATTGGTGTTGTAATATAAAATGTTTTGCTCATAGTATCACTCCTTAAAATTATTAATTATTATATAACAAAGTTACAGATATTTCTATAACATTCTAGTTCTTATGGTATTCCATGTACACTTCGTTCTTAGTTAAATCTCTTGATTTAGCCACCTTTTTGATAGCTTCTTTTGAGGTGTCACCCTCACTAATATACTTCTCTACTTCTTCTAAAAGTGTTAGGTTGGTTTCTTCTATTGTATTTGGTTTTCCTGAAACTACAATAACACATTCTCCTTTAATATCCGTTACATCGATCAAGGATAAAGTAGTACCTCTAATGATTTCTTCAAACTTCTTTGTTAATTCCCTCGCTATAACAAGATCTCTTTCACCAAAAACTTCGTACATCGACTTAATTGTCTTATTAATACGGTTTGGTGATTCATAAAAGATAATAGTTTCTTTTCTATCTTTATGTGATTCAAGTTCTTTCACTCTTTTTGTTTCTTTACTATTTAAAAATCCAATGAATGTGAAAGGATGGGGTACTAATCCTGATACAACAAGAGCTCCTAATAACGCACTAGCTCCTGGTATACTTACTACATTAAAATCTTCTTTTAAAGCTTCTCTAATCAAATAATAACCAGGATCACTTATTAGCGGATAACCGGCATCACTTATTAACGCTATGTTTTTTCCTTCACGTAGTCTTTCTAATATTTCATCTGATTTCATTTCCTTATTAAAATCATGATACGTATTTTGTTTAGTTGTTATTTCAAAATGTTTCAATAACTTCCCTGAAACCCTTGTATCCTCAGCATAGATAAAATCAACATTCTCCAGAGTTTCAATTGCTCTAAAAGTCATGTCAGATAAATTACCAATTGGAGTAGCTACTAAATACAAAGTAGCATAATCATTATGAAAGCTTTTTTGTCTTTTCATATAATCACTCTTTTCCATATCGAAAGATATCAAGTATTTCTTTTGTATACTCTTCACCCTCATGAACATATAAAGGTTCTAAAATTTTAAGTCCATTGCTGCCGTTATTAGATGCATCGATTAAAACCATATGTGAGTTTTCACCTTTTTTAGAATAGACAAGTCTAATTCTTTTTATAGCGAAATTGTGTTTTGTTAGAAGGTTTATTATTTCAATAAGTCTTTCTGTGCGGTGGACCATTACAAAACTACTTTTAGTTTTAAGTAATCTTTTAACTTCTATAATTATCTCTTCAAGAGTTATTAAAACCTCATGACGAGCAATTGTTTTATAATCATTCTTATTTACATTAGAATTTTCTTTATGTTTAAAGAACGGTGGGTTGCATGTGATTAAGTCAAACTCTGAGTTTTCAAATTTTTTACTCAATCCTTTTATATCATCATTCAAGATTGTAATCTGTCCATCTAAGTTGTTTAGAGTAATGTTTCTTTTTGCAATTTCAAACACATCTTTTTGAATCTCTATACCAATGATTTTAGCGTTAGTCTTCAATGATAAAAATAATGGAATAGGTGCGTTTCCAGTACCTAAATCCAATATTTTTTTTGTTTTTGTGAGTGGTTTTGCAAAATCCGCTAGTAATGTACTGTCTAATGAAAAATTAAACATATCTGGTCTTTGGATTATTTTAATTCCATCATAACCTAATAAGTCATTAATAACTTCTTTAGCCATAATATCACCTTATTCTCCGCCACCTTGTGGTGCCTTTTTATCATATTCTTCAATCAGTTTAATATCATCTAATTCAAAGGTCATAACTCCGTCTTCTATGGTATCAGCACGGACACTTAAATTAATGATGTTTACTGCTAGAACTCTCGCTCTACCATATTCTTTTGTAACTATAAAGCTACCTTGTTTAGGTAGTAATCTACGGTGTTCTTTATATGTTTCATCTTCATACTTAATACAGCAAAGTAATTTACCACAAAGACCTGAAATATTTACAGGGTTTAATGATAATTTTTGATTCTTCGCCATTCTAATAGAAACTGTTTCAAAATCACCTAAAAATGTATTACAACATAGTACATATCCACATGGTCCAATTCCACCAAGGAATTTAGCACCATCACGTGATCCAACTTGTCGTAATTCAATTCTAACTCTAAAATCATTAGCTAAATCTTTTACTAATTCTCTAAAATCAACTCTACCTTCAGAGTTAAAATAAATAATTAATTTAGATCTATCTAGCGTATATTCACACCCTAATAATTTCATTTCTAATTTGTTTTTTCTGATATGCTTTGAGCATCTTTCCAGAGCACCAGGCATATCATCTTGGTTTCTCTGATGATTACTTAAATCTTTGTCTGTCGCTATTCTAATAACTGGTTTTAATGTTGAGATTATTTCAGATTCTAAAATCTCTTTTTCTCTTTCAATAACTTCACCAAGTTCGATTCCGCGAACTGTTTCTACGATGACTTTATCCATTAATTCTAACTTAAATCCAGCTGGACTAAAATAGTATTTCTTACCAACAGCTTTGAACCTAATGCCAACAACTGTATTTGCCATATTGTTACCTTCTTTCTAAGCTTAAGAGTAAATTATCATAAGCGAGTCTTTCGTTAATGTAAGAGTCGATTCTTGCTTTCAAAGCAAGCATTTCCTCTAATTCTTCAATCAGTCTGTTTTTAGTTTTATCCCTTGATATTGTTGCGATATTACTTAGCTCATCTTCAAAAACTACTTTTGAAAAATGTTCTATTTTATGATTAATCAAATCTTTTTGATATGTAATCAAAATAGATAAGAATAAATTACTTATTTCTTTGTCTTGGTATATTATACTACTATTTTGGTTAAAGTAAATGATTACTGACTCTTTCCCAGCTAGCAATTTGTAAATTTCTTTTACCAAATCAACTAAATCAATAAAAAAATCACCGTTCGCAATTTCTACTGCATCGCTAACAGAATTGGTTAGTCTTGAGACAAGTTTTGAGGTTAAAATAGGGAACCCCATTTCAACTAATTCTTCTTCAATTAATTCCTTACTAAATGAACTAAATTGAACAACTTGAGATCTTGATATGATTGTAGGTAATATTCTACTAATGTTCGATGTTGTAAGTACAGCGTGAACATTAGGATGGGGTTCTTCTAAAAACTTAAGTAACGAATTTGCTGCCCCAACGTTAATTGTTTCAATATCTTTAATAATATAAATCTTTGGTCCAGGTTCTACACTTGTTTTAGAAAATTCAGTTTGTAAGTCCACAATTTGTTTTTTTCTTATTGAACCTTTTATTGGTTCAATTATAGATAAATTTGGGTGCGTGTGATGTTTAATTCTGCGACAATTATGACAAATTTCACAAGGCTTTTGTTCACCTTTACATAATAACATTTGTGCAAAATATACTGCAGTTTTAAATTTCCTAGTTCCTCTTTCACCTTCAAATAGATATGCATGCGAAAGACGATCATTTTTAATACTGTTTTCTAGTAATTTTACAACCATGGGTTGTGATGATCTTATTTTGTCAAACGCCATACTATTCACCTATAATATTTTCTCTATAACTTTAATTGCATCCTCAATAACTTTTTCTACTTTTTGAGTACCATCAATAATGACTACTCTGTCTTTATATTTTTCTGCGATAATCATATATCCTTCATACACTTTATTGTGAAATTCTAAACTTTCTAAATCCAATCTATCTACTTTTCTAGTGTTAGAAAAAACACGAGCTAATCCTACACTTGGTGGCACATCTATAAAGATAGTTAAATCAGGTAATTTATTTCCAATAGCAAATTTATTTATCTCAAATACGTTATCAATCCCAAGTCCTCTTGCGTGTCCTTGGTATGCTAAACTTGAATCAATAAATCTATCACATAATATGATTTTATTTTCGTTTAGTGCTGGTACTATTTTTTCATTGAAATGTTGGCTTCTAGATGCAGCAAAAAGCAATGCTTCTGCATGAGCATCCATTTCAGTGTTTTCTTTATTTAAAATGATGTCTCTAATCTCTTCTGCAATTTTAATTCCACCAGGCTCTCTAGTTGTTATCAAACTGTGCCCAGCATCTTCAAAATGCTTCTTAACTGCTACAATAACTGATGTCTTTCCAGAACCTTCCGGTCCCTCAAATGTAATAAATTTTCCTATCAAGATAAACACTCCTCTTCTCTAGTAATCATTATAGTATATTTTGACTTTTTTTTAAATATGTATTTAATATAAACCGGATAAATATGATATAATTAAAATAGAAACTTTGAAAGGTTTGATGAGGATGAGAGTTACCGTTTCGAATTTAACATTTGGTTATGACTATCGAACAGTATTGCACGAATTATCTTTTAGGTTAAATTCGGGCGATTTTTTAGCTGTCGTAGGAAACAATGGTAGCGGTAAATCTACTTTAGTAAAATGCATCCTTGGTATCAATAAAATTCCTTCAGGGATGATAACTGTTGACGATATCGATATTACTGAATATAAGAAGTTTAAAAACATTGGTTATGTTCCTCAAAAGTTCGATGATTTTAATTACGAATTTCCGATAACGGTAAACGAAATTCTTCAAGTTTCAAAGTACTCAAAGGTAACTGAAGATGAAAAATTAGAAATACTAGATAAAATTGGAATACTCCATCTTCAACACGAAAATATAAACAATCTTAGTGGTGGACAATTACAAAGAGTATTTATTGTCAGAAGTTTAATGAATAACCCTAAACTATTAATATTAGACGAACCGACTGTTGGTGTCGATTTTGAAAATGTTACTAGCTTTTATAAAACAGTAAACGAATTAAATAGCGAAGGTATAACAATCATTCTAATTACCCATAATATTAGAGAATCAAATGCTAACTTTACACATGTCCTCCATTTACATAATGGTGATGGTGTTTTTCAAGAAGTTACAAGAGGTGTTGACGAATGATGTTCTTGGCAAGCGATCCGTTTGTAGTAGCATTATTTAAACATTCATTTATGGGTTACGCTCTTATAACAGGGCTTATGATTGGATTTATAGCACCACTTATTGGTTCATTTGTAGTAATCAGACGTTTGAGTTTTATTACCGATACACTTTCCCATTTTAGTTTAGCTGGGTTATCAATTGGTTTGTTTTTAATAAATATATTAGAGTTTACATTTATCGGTGATCCAATCTATATTTCAATGATTTTTAGTGTGATTGGAGCATTATTTATTGAGTTACTCCGTGGTTATTACAAAAACTATAAAGAGATTTCAATGCCAATAGTAATGAGTCTTGGTACCGCTCTAAGTGTGTTGTTTATATCTCTTAGTGGTGGTTTTAATAGTAGAATATATAATTACTTATTTGGTAGTATCTTAACTGTAGAAAACGATTACCTATTAGCAATAGGAATTACTACAGTCGTAACAATTTTACTTATAGTTGTTTTCTATAAAGAAATGGTAATCATTAGTTTTGACGAAGCATATGCAAGGCTGTTAGGTATAAAAGTAAAAGGGTTCCAAGTTGTTTCGATGGTTATATTAGCAGTTGTTGTATCACTTGCTATAACTGCAGTTGGAGTATTACTTGTATCTTCCTTAATGATCATACCCGTTGCAGCCGCAATGAAAGTTGGTAAAAGTTTTAAAAATACAATCTTCATTGCAATAATGTTTAGTGAAATATCTATTGTTGGTGGGTTATTCATTTCTTATGAATTACCAGTTCCATCAGGTGCAGCTATTGTTTTATTAAATGTTGTTATCTTAATGATAGTAGGAATAGTAAGAAGATTTATTTTAAATCGTAGATTAAAGAAAACTCAACTCGAAATACAATCAGAATAAAATAAAAAAAAGGAAAATAGCGAGCTATTTCCTTTTTTCTTTTCCCTTACATATCCTTTTTTGTAGATAAGACAAAAGTATTATAACTTATTTATTTCCAAATAAAAAGGACACATCTGTCCGATTGGGCACTTTTGTGACTTTTTTTATCAAATTATCATAGAAAAACCGAGAATTACTAACAAAATGACGATTAACTTCGAAAAAGTTTGTTCATTTAGTCTTTTACTAATATGCATTCCAGCAATTACTCCAACCATTGCAAAAAGTGTAACAAAGAGTGTATTGTATAAAATAACTGAATTATATTTTCCCAAAGAAATTAGAATTACCACACTTATTACTCCAAGTGTTAAGAAATATGTTGCCAATGTGTTTTTGAATTTCGCTTTATCTGCTCCTACACTAGTCAAAAAGAATACAACTGGAGGTCCATCAATTGATGCTACTCCATTTCCTAGTCCACTAAATATTCCAGTAATAGCCTGTGTTAGTGGGTTGTCTTTGATCCTAAATTTAATGTTTGTCACTTTGTTAATGACAGCAAAGAATATCAGAGCTGCTGCTATATATTTTATGACTTGAGATTCAAGTTCACCAATGATATATAATCCAAATAATGTTGCTAGTGCACCAAATAAAGTAAGTACCCAAATTTTCTTTAAATTACCAAATTCAAAAGCTTTATTTTCAAACAACAATAAAGTATTGAGAATAACATTAAAGGTAATCATCATGATTACAACTTCTGATTCAGGGTAAAAAAAGATAAGTAAAGGAAATGCAACTAAGCTTGAACCAAATCCGCTTGTTCCTTTTACTAATCCCACAAATAAGCCAATTAGTGCTAAATAAACTAATTCCATATCATTTCCTCTTTTCAGTAATTGTTAATTGTATATATTATATCAAAAAAAACTCCGATAACGGAGTTTTTATTTTATTATGATTAATTCCTTAGGGAATTTGTTAAGTACAATACAACCATCAACAGTAAGTATCACATCATCTTCAATTCTTACTCCACCAAGTCCAGATACATATATACCAGGTTCGATAGTAATACATGCTCCTAATTCTAGTGGTTGATCATTCTTTTGATTTAGTCTTGGAGCTTCATGGATATCTAAACCTAATCCATGTCCTAAACCATGTTTGAAGAATTCTCCATAACCTGCTTCAGTAATATAATTTCTAGAAATACTATCAAGTTCTTTTCCAGTAATCCCAGCTTTAGCTGCTTTTACAGCTAGTTTTTGAGCTTCGTAAACTGTGTTATAGATATCTTCCATATCTTTTCCAGGTTTACCCATACAAACTGTTCTAGTTAAATCTGAACTATATCCTTGATAGAAACATCCGATATCAAACGTCACAAAGTCTCCATCATCGATGATTTTATCACTAGCACTACCATGAGGCATTGCTCCTCTATAACCACTAGCAACGATAAATCTATCCCAAGTTTTATCAGCACCTAATTCAATCATTTTGTTTTTTAAAAGCACTTCAACTTCTCTTTCCGTCATACCTACTTTTATTTTAGATAGAGTATACTCCAATGCTTGATCAGTAATCTCACAAGCCTTTTGCAATTTAGCTATTTCTGTTTCATTTTTTGAAATTCTTAATGTTTCAATAACACCATCTAAAGGTATCAATTCTGCAGAAAGTGATGAGTACATTTGATACTCTTCATATCTGATTTTCTTATCAAAACCTAGTATCTTTATTTTTTCTTTACTTACTATTGATTCTAAAGTATCACTTAAGTTACCATCAATCTCAATAAATGTAAACGTCGGAACTTCAAGTTGTACTTGATCTCTATATCTAAAATCAGAAACAAAATATTGGTATTCCTCACCAATAATAGCAAAACCAAAAGAACCAGTATACTCAGTTATATACTTCAGGTTATTTGCTGCAACAGGATTTTCTAATCCTGTAAGTAAAACCGCATCATATTCACTATTCTTAATGACTGCTTTTAATTCATTTATCTTCATAATCAATGCCTCCTAAAAAATAAGTTTATATTAATATTCAACATTATTAAGATACAATCCATTGCTTGGTGCAATATCTCTTAATAATGAATTATCTTGTGCTTTGATAAGACTTTTTATTGTGAAATTTTCTCTTTTGTTTGATATTACTATAAGGGCTGCAATAATATTTCTAACCATATATCTTAGGAATCCGTTCCCCTTTATATATATTACCAATTTGCCATTTTTTTCCTCTATTTTAGCACTATATATTGTTCTTATAAAACTAGTGCTAGAATTTGTTTTGGTAAAGGATGAAAAATTATGAGTCCCAATTACGTCTTTTAGTTCTTGTTTAAATCTATTAAGATCAAATTTACCAGGGAACCATTCATAGCTATTTTCAATTACATTAACTTCCGTTAAGCTAATGATATATTTATATTCCTTAGTTTTCACATCATATCTGCTGTGAAATGTTTTGTTTACTTGTTTGCTTGATAAAACTCTAATTGATTCTGGTAAATACTTGTTCAATAATTGATAGAAATTCTCGGGAACTATATTGCTTAAAGTGTCAAAATGGAATACTTGATTTAAAGCATGAACTCCTTTGTCTGTTCTCCCACTTGCGTGAATGCTAATATCTTCTTTTGTTATTTCTTTTAAGGCCTTTTCAATTGTACCTTGTATTGTTAGGGCATTATTTTGTTTTTGAAATCCAAAGTATCTTGAACCATCATAAGACAAACGACACATAATTCTAACAGAGTCATCCTCAATAACTTCAAATACTTTCTTAATTGCATTATCTCTAAATGTAAACCTGGTTTCGATGTTAAATTCATCATTTTCTGTTTTCAACAATAATTTTACAAAGTATGTTTCTCCCTTGTTTGAGTAGTTTACTATATCGTACTTCAATATTTTTGAATTTAGTATCTCTTCATTCAATTCTTTTTTACTAAGAACTCTTTTTGTTTCATATGTTCTTATACCAAAGTTAGTAGGATGAAGTGTTTCAAGCATTGATGTTACATTTTTTGTTTCCCAGGATTCTAAGTATTTTTTTATTTGTTCTATCATTAAGTAACAATTCTAAGAACAATCGCAGAAGTAAGGAGAGACAGAGCGAATATGATTGATACTGTGTCTACACCCTTCCACGTTAACTTGTGGAGTCTTGTTCTTTTGTTTCCTGGGACAAAGTTTCTTGCTTCCATTGCATTTGCAAGTTCATCACTTCGCTTAAAACTAATTATAAACATTGGAACCAACAAGCTGATTATCTGCATAACCTTATCTTTTAATTTACCTTCACTAAAATCAACACCTCTACTTGCTTGTGCTAACATAATTTTGTTAGCTTCATCAAGTAATGTTGGGATATATCTTAGTGCGATTGAAATTATCATTGCTAATTCTTCGGAATTAATTCCAACAATTTTTAAAGGTTTCATCATTTGCTCTAACCCTAAATTTAAATCTGTTGGTTTTGTAGTTAGTGTAAGGATTGTAGACATCGTAATTATAATAACAAGTCTAGTCATAATAAAGACCGCATTTAGTACACCATCTTGATAGATTGTAAATGTGCTACTACTTAAAACATTACCTGGTGTAAAGAGATTAAGAAGAGCCAATACTGAGAAAATAGTTAAAAGAAGGAATGTAAATCTTCTTCTTACAAATCTCCTAGTAAAAAACCAAATTACAATAATCCCAATCATAATAGGTAAGTTATAAAGTGTTATTGATAAGTCTTTAGCTAATAACTCTGGACCAGTTTTAACAAAGACAATTTGGAATGAAAATGTAAAGAGCAAAAGAATTAGAACAGGTCTTAGACCTTTTAAAATTCTTCCCATTTTTAATCCACCAATTTGAAGGATTAAAAGCATTACTCCTAATAGTATAAACATATGTAATAATTTAGGAACGATAAAAGCTGTAACCATAATAATGAATAAGATTGTTAGTTTGCTTCTAGGATCCATCTTATATAAAAAACTTTTACCTGGTATGTATTGTCCTATAATAATATTTTTCATTATAATACCTCCTTAAGGAGATAGAATAAGTCATCGATGTTTCTTGGATTTGAATCAAACTTAACTTCTAGTTTTTCTTCTAGCTGTTTTTTGATTTCTAAAATTTCAGGAAGGTCTAAATTCCATGCTGCAATATTCTCTTGTGTGAACAAGTCTATTGCACTTCCATCAAATACTAGTTTTGACTTGCTCATAACCAATACTCTAGACGCATACTTGTATACAGTATCCATATCATGGGTAATGATAATGACAGTATTATTTAATCTATTGTGAATATCCATAAACAGCTCTAAAAGAGCGTCTCTTCCTTTTGGGTCTAATCCACTTGTAGGTTCATCTAAAACTAATATATCAGGCTCCATGGCTAAAATACCTGCGATAGAGACTCTTTTCTTCTCTCCTCCAGATAAATTAAATGGACTTCTTGATAAGTACGACTCATCCAATCCAACAAGTTTAATAACTTCTTTTGCTGTCTCTTTTGCTTTTTCATCAGATACACCGAAATTTTTAGGTCCAAATATAATATCTTTTTCAACAGTTTCCTCAAATAATTGATATTCTGGGAATTGAAAAACCAATCCAACTTTTTGTCTTAAAGGATTTAGTTTAATATTTCTATTTTTCTTTTTAACGTCTTTAACAATTTTGATACCATACACTGTAACAGAACCAGTGGTTGGTTTAATAAGTGCGTTCATATGTTGAACTAGTGTAGATTTTCCGCTACCTGTTTCACCAATTAGCGTTATAAATTCACCTTTGTCACTTATCTCTAAATTGATATCTTTTAATGCGGAGAAGTTGTTTCCATCGAAACCTGGATATACGTAACTTACTTGTTCAAACTTAATTGCCATAATATATCCTTAACTTTCTCATTTACAAGATTATTTTCTTCCATTTTATAAAGAAGTTTTAGAGGTAGTAATAACTCTAAATTACTTGAATTTAATAATTCCTTATTATTCATTACGTCCTTTGTTTCTCCGCAAACAAGAACTTCGCCTTCTTTTAAAACAACTATTTTATCACTTAATACTGCTTCTTTCATATCATGCGTTATTGTTATAATTGTCACACCTTCATTTTGTAATTCTTTGACGTATTCCATCATTGAATCACGTCCTTTTGGGTCAAGCATGCTAGTAGCCTCGTCAAATATAATAATATCTGTGTTCATAGCTAATATCCCGGCAATAGCAACTCGTTGCTTTTGCCCGCCTGATAATGCATGCGGTTCCTTTTTAAGGTACTCTGACATATTCACTTTATTAGCGTATTCCTCTATTTTAAGTTGCATTTCTTCTCGATCGAAACATAAGTTTTCCATGCCAAAAGCAATATCATCTTCAACAGTTACTCCAACAAATTGATTGTCTGGATTTTGAAAAACAATACCAATTTTTTTTCTTACATCGTAAACCGTTTCTTCAGTAAGAGTAATGCCATCTACAACTATCTCACCTTTATCAGCTTTTAATAGTCCAATAATTAGTTTTGACAATGTAGATTTCCCACTACCATTATGACCTAATATACTTACCCATTCACCCTTTTCAATTTCAAGATTAACATCTTTTAAAACTGGGGTATCTTGAAGGTAACTAAATGATAAGTCTGTGATTTTTATTATGCTCATATTATCAACTCCATAACGCTATTTCATTATAACAAAAGTGTTTCATAAAACAAATAGAAAAGGCTAGATATTTTATATCTAACCTTTTGTTATTTGATATATTTTATGAGATTGGGTTTATTAAATCAAATTCACCCAAATTTTCTTGAATGTTCCCCCCGAAATTTTCCATAGAAGAGTTAACATCTGCAGATAATCCATATTCTGATAATATCTCTAAATATTCTCCAGACTCTAGAGTGTTAATTTTATCAATAACTTCTTGATAAGTTACTCCACTAAAATCAAGTCCAATAAAGCCTCCATTTACCATGTTTTCGTTGAACTCATCTTCAAACCTAACTGTTATAAGAGGAGCGTAATCACTTCGATATATAGATCTAATATCACGATATTCAATAGCTATTTCTTCACCATTATTTAAATACATTGGAGTGAACCCTTCTAATGAAATCTGATCCCATCCATCCATAAATAACATATTATAGGTAAGTTCTAAAGCAGAAAACACATTATCATAAATAAATATTGGTCCATCATCATCAAAAAATTCTAATTTAATTATCCCGTCATTTACCGAGTTCTCATTAAAAGCATAGGAAATATTATGATTATAATCAATAACTTCTAATAAGTATCCATTTGAAGTTCCGTAGTGTTCATAGGTAGAAAACTTTATTGACTCATTTGTTTCAAATGAAATATGTTCCATCATATATCCGATGTGTGATAGATTTTCATCACCATCAGTCAACCAAGAATCAGTTCCTATACTCCAGTACTGAACATTTTCCTCATAATAGTACTCTTTAATAACTTCTGAATTAGCGTAAGAACTATCAGTTTTATAAAAGAATGAAACTATTTTATTTCCAGCTTTATAATCTATGACAAATTTAAGATATGTTTTATCAACAATTTCTCCAAGGTCTATATTAATTTGGTCTGTATTATCGAATACTTCGATTGTAATTTTTGTTCCTACAACATTGTATCTAAACGAGTAGTACTCACTATATTCACAAAAAACATTCTCAACTAACCCCTCACATTCAATAAAATCTTTTAGAAATGCATTAGAAAACTGTATGAAGCCCCAAGTGCTTCGCCAATTAACATAAAATTCAATCCCTTTTAAATCAGATTCAGGACTGTATTTCACTTTTTCTGGGGGCATATAAAAATCTTCTCTATCAACTACGTCCAAATAATGAAATTGAGTATATTCATACTCACCATTTTCAAGCATTTCATCGTAATCAGATACCAATGATTCTAGTAACCCCGATAATTGCAAAGGCGTGGTAGGTGTGTCGTCAAGTTTGATACAGATCATTTCCTTCTCTGATAAAACTTCATCACCCATACAATCAAGTACAGTTTTTTCTTTATCCTTACACCCTGATAAGGTGAAAGAAACTAACAATATTATTGTAAATACAATATATTTTTTCATATAACCCTCCCAAAAATAAAAGCTCTCAAAGAGAGCAAAATCCCTCTTCACTTTATCTATTTTATCATATTTTTTCTGATTAGAAAATAAAAAAAGGCAAACAAAAAAGGCAAACCTAAGTTTGCCTTTATAAATGTAATTATTCTACGAATTCAATGATCGCCATAGGAGTTGCATCTCCACGTCTAGGTCCCATTTTATAAATTCTAGTGTATCCACCTTGTCTCTCAGTGAAACGTGGTGCGATATCATTAACTAATTTTTGTCATGCATTTTGGTCTTCACCATCATCAATGA
>UPTN01000224.1_pt1 | contig 31285 bp, 35 predicted proteins | sample 2160111 | NCBI WGS metagenome assembly UPTN01 (sample SAMN06265058, study PRJEB28932) | marine metagenome | isolation source: Columbia River Estuary | place: USA:Columbia River Estuary, USA | collected 2014-05-05
AACTCGAACAGAACGGCGACCGACTTTGTCCTCGTAGGCCGGACCAATTCCGCGACCAGTGGTGCCAATTTTGGTACCTTTGCTAGAAGCTTCTTCGCGGGCCCGATCCAGTTCGCCGTGAATTGGAAGAATCAGTGGTGTATTCTCGGCGATCATCAATGTCTCTGGCGTGATCTCGACGCCTTGCTTGCGGATCGACGCGATCTCTTTGACCAGATGCCACGGGTCCAACACGACACCGTTGCCAATGACCGAAAGCTTGCCACCACGCACCACACCCGAAGGCAGCGCGTTCAGTTTAAAGACTTCACCGTCGATAACCAACGTATGGCCGGCATTGTGCCCCCCTTGAAAGCGCGCGATCACATCGGCCCGTTCCGAGAGCCAATCAACGATCTTGCCTTTGCCTTCATCGCCCCACTGGGCACCAACGACCACTACATTTGCCATAAGTATGTATTCCTTTGCAGACTGCGTTTCCCCTATATCGCTGCCCCCCGCTGTGGGAAACCGCAAATTTGCCCTATCGTCAGACTAGACACCCCCGCCTGCCGCCTGCATTGTCAAAACTCAGAAAAGAAGTGAGGCATATCATGGGTTTCGTCATTCGTTGGATATTTGCATTCGTGCTTTTGAGCGCGACATATAATCCGACAGATTGGAATTATGTGCGCTGGAGCATGGCAAACGCAGAGACAAACCTGTCGGTGACCGTGCTTTTAGGCCTGATCTTGTTTGTGGGTTACATCATTTATCTACGCGCAACCCTGCGGTCGATCGGCATTTTCGGGATGATCCTGATCTTGGCCGTCGTGGGCACTCTGCTATGGGTTCTATTCGATCAGGGTTTCATCAGTCTGGACAATCCAACCGTGAATACTTGGATAGGAATTGTTGCGCTTTCGATCGTTTTGGCAGTGGGGCTGTCTTGGTCAATTGTACGCCGTCGCCTGACAGGGCAGACCGATGTGGATGATATCGACGAATAACCGGCGCTATTAACGGGTTTGGGGGGTTGCGGGATGGCGTTGCAGCTTTTAGATACCGCTTGTTCGCGCACGCCCCGAAAGGCCCCTTTATGGAAAACGTCGTCCTCATTGTTCACCTGATTCTGGCACTTAGCTTGATCGGTACTGTGCTTTTGCAGCGCTCTGAGGGTGGTGGTCTTGGTATGGGCGGCGGCGGCGGCGGTGCCACAGGCGGACGCCCAGCCCCAACAGCAATGAGCAAATTCACTTGGATCCTGGCTGTTGCTTTTATCTGCACATCCATTGCGCTGACGCTTATTTCAGCAAGCAATTCAGCAGGGTCGTCGGTAGCAGACCGCTTTAACCCATCCGCAGCCGATGGTGTCGAAGTGCCTGATCTGGGTGACAGCTTGCTGCCCCCTTCATCTGCTGATGCGCCACTGGTGCCTGCAGGCGAGTAAACACAAGCGGTTGCAGTGCAGACACGCACTGCAACATGATCTTGGGTCAAAGCTTGCCAATCGGGTGCGAATCCGGTAAAGCTTAAACCCCGTGATGATGCGAATTTTCGGGTTCGTTTTCCCACTTATTTTGTACGTCTTCACGGGAGATTCCTACCAATGGCACGCTATATTTTTATCACCGGCGGTGTTGTCTCTTCGCTTGGCAAAGGCCTTGCCTCGGCGGCATTGGGGGCTTTGCTGCAAGCACGTGGATATTCAGTGCGCCTGCGTAAACTTGATCCTTACCTGAACGTTGATCCTGGTACGATGTCGCCGTTCGAACACGGCGAAGTGTTTGTCACAGATGACGGCGCAGAGACTGATCTCGACCTTGGTCATTACGAGCGCTTCACTGGCGTCCCTGCTCGCAAAACAGATTCGGTGAGTTCCGGTCGCATCTATTCCAACGTCTTGGAAAAGGAACGGCGCGGCGATTATCTGGGCAAGACCATTCAGGTCGTCCCGCATGTGACCAACGAGATCAAAGAATTTCTCGCCATTGGCGAAGACGAAGTTGATTTTATGTTGTGCGAAATTGGCGGCACCGTGGGCGACATCGAAGGTCTGCCTTTCTTTGAAGCGATCCGCCAGTTCGCCCACGACAAGGCACGCGGCCAATGTATCTTTATGCACCTGACCTTGCTGCCCTATCTGGCCGCGTCGGGTGAACTCAAGACAAAGCCCACGCAACACTCTGTCAAAGAACTGCAATCAATCGGTATCGCGCCTGACATCCTTGTTTGCCGTTCCGAACATCCGATCCCTGAAAAGGAACGCGAGAAAATCGCGTTGTTCTGTAATGTGCGCAAGCAGTGCGTCGTGGCCGCTTATGATCTCAAATCAATTTACGAAGCCCCGCTCGCTTATCATGATCAGGGCTTGGACCAAGCCGTGCTGGATGCATTTGATATTTCACCTGCACCTGCGCCAAAGCTCGATATGTGGCACGACGTTTATGACCGTATCCACAATCCCGAAGGATCGGTCAAAGTGGCGATCGTCGGCAAGTACACGCAGCTAGAGGATGCCTATAAATCTATTGCAGAGGCGCTGACCCACGGCGGCATGGCCAACCGAGTAAAGGTTAAGATCGAATGGGTCGATGCGGAGCTTTTCGACAATGAAGACGCAACTCCATACCTTGAGGGGTTTCATGCGATCCTTGTTCCCGGTGGTTTTGGTGAACGCGGCACCGAAGGCAAGATTAAAGCAGCGCAATTCGCACGCGAGAAGAAAATCCCGTATCTCGGGATCTGTCTTGGAATGCAAATGGCCGTGATCGAAGCCGCGCGCAATGTGGCTGGCTTGGACAAAGCTGGATCCGAGGAATTTGACCACGAATCTGGCAAAAAGCGTTTTGAACCTGTGGTTTACCACCTCAAGGAATGGGTACAGGGCAATCACAAAGTTGCACGCAAGACCGACGATGACAAAGGCGGAACCATGCGTTTGGGTGCCTATGACGCAACGCTTGTCGAAGGCACAAACGTCTCGCGCATCTATGGCACTACAAGCATTGAAGAACGCCACCGTCACCGCTACGAGGTCGATATCAAGTATCGCGATGTGCTTGAAAAAGCAGGCTTGCAGTTCTCCGGAATGTCACCCGATGGCAAGCTGCCAGAGATCGTAGAATGGAAAGATCACCCGTGGTTTATCGGTGTGCAATTCCATCCTGAGTTGAAGTCAAAACCATTCGCCCCGCACCCGCTATTTGCGGACTTTGTGCGGGCGGCGGTCGAAACCTCGCGATTGGTATAAACCTTAGAAGTTAAAGGTGATCTTACGGGTCAGCACAATCTGTGTGCTGAGTTGCTCGTCTGATTCTGAAATGGGGCTGTCAGCAGCATCGCCGCGCAGCCTGTCATATGTGATCGTGCCGATCACCTGCCAGTTGTCATTCACATCATAGATCGCTTCGATTTCTGCGCCTGAACTGATCATGCCGCTACCGGCTTCAAAATCAATGATGCCACTCGCGCCACTTTCAACGTCCGTCACGCCAAAATAGGTATTTGCGTAAGTGTCATCACCCCAAAGAAACCGTGGTCCGATTGACATGCGCAATTTTTCTGTTGGTCGGTAAATCATATCGCCACCGATTTCTGACACGAAAGACTCGTGGCCCACTGCGCCATAACGCAGGCTGGCGAAAAGCTCGTAATATTGTGCTGAATACTTGACGCTGCCGCCCAGTTCTAGCGCAGGGTCAACATCTTCAAGACCTGCAAGTTCTTCGTAATCGTCCGCATCGCGTCCGCTGATGTAACGCAACGATCCACCAAATCCGAGGCCTGATGCCTCGCCCATCTCACGTGACAATGGGCCAATTTTCACAGTTTCAAGCGAGAACTTGAAACCAACGCCCGCGTCCTGATCTGCATCACCAAAATAGCTTGGCCCAAAATTAGGACCTAGTCCCAACCGAAAAGAGACCTCGTTCTGCCCGTCTTGTGCAACTGCCATAGCGGGTGCTGCGACCAAAGCTGCGGCTGTTAGGATGCGTGAAAACATGAGGTGACCTTTCTGTGCCATACATTTGAAATAGCACAGCTTACTTTCCAAGCAACCCCGCAATAGACAGTATGGCTGCACTGCGCTAAGCCGCACCATCACACCATAGGGTTAAAGCATGCTTTCTTATCAACACATCTACCACGCCGGAAATCTGGCGGATGTGCATAAACACAGCATGTTGGCATGGGTGCTGGACTATATGACCCGTAAGGACAAACCCCTGTCTTATATGGAAACGCACGCCGGACGCGGGCTGTATGATTTGACCGATGCGGCGGCAATCAAAACCGGTGAAGCGGCCCAAGGTATTGCGCGGGCTGCCGAATGGTTTGCCCCCGATCATCCGTATTCAAAAGTACGTGCGCGTATCCGCGCCACGCATGGCGCAAACGCCTATCCCGGTTCTCCTGCTGTTGCCGCCGAAAGCATTCGGCCGATGGACAACATGTATCTATCCGAATTGCACCCGCAGGAATTCGCGGCACTCCAGACAAACATGGCCGCCTATGGCGGTGTTTTCAAACAAATGGACGGCTGGGACATGGCCCTTTCGATGTGCCCGCCGGAACCGCGCCGCGGGTTGCTTTTGATCGATCCGTCCTATGAAATCAAAACCGACTATGAGACGATCCCCAAGACGATCAGCCAAATTCATCGCAAATGGGGGGTCGGCGTGATCATGCTTTGGTATCCGATCCTGATCGACGGCCCACATAAACCCATGGTGCGTGCCCTGCAATCTGCCCTACCTGAGGCCGTCACCCACGAGGTCAGCTTTCCCCCTGCCCGCGCTGGTCACCGCATGATTGGATCGGGGCTTTTTGTCGTCAACGCACCCTACGGCTTTGAAGAGGAAGCCACGCGGCTTTCTGCCCTCTTCCAAGCCAAGCTGCGTCACACTATGTAAGCAATATGTTTACTGATCTGATCCGGCGGATGACCGCCCCCGAACCGCAAACCCTTCCTGACCCTGATGCGCGACTGGCGCTTGGGGCGATCCTTGTGCGACTTGCGCGAACCGACGGCGACTATTCAGCCGAAGAAGTGGCCCAAATCGATCAACTGCTGATGCGCCGCTATGCATTGACACTGTCGGATGCGCGGGCCCTGCGCGACCAAAGCGAAAAGCTTGAGGCCGAAGCCCCTGACACTGTCCGCTTTACCCGCGCTATCAAAGATGCGGTATCATACGACGACCGCGTTGGCGTCATCGAGGCGATGTGGTCTGTGGTTCTAGCCGACGGCGTCCGCGATCATGAAGAAGACAGCATGATGCGTATGGCCGTTTCGTTGCTGGGTGTATCGGACCAAGACAGTCACCGCGCCAGACTGAAGGTCAGCGCTGGATGATCGCAAGTCTGCCAATGTATGCGCGCGCTTCAAACAGGGCCGCGCATGAAACCCTGTGGGGTTTGATCCGCGACGGATTGCGTGCGCAGGGCATTTCGGCGCCCGACGCGCTGGACCACACCGTCGACCATATGGAAAGCTGGGGACACCCCGATCTGGTCCTCGGCCAGATTTGCAATCTGCCACTGCGGTCGATGTTTATGGACAAGGTGACTGTCATCGGCGCGAGCGACTATGGTTTGGACGGGTGTGCGCCCGGCTACTACCGCAGCGCATTTATTGTGCGGGGCGATGCCCTGGCCAACCACCCGTTGGACATGATCGATTCCCGTTTTGTTTGTAACGAACCGCTTTCGCAATCGGGCTATGGTGCAGCGCAGCTTTGGGCGCTGGCTCATGGCAAGCAGTTTCGGCCCTGTGCGACGACAGGCAGCCACCGCGCCAGCATTTCCGCTGTCGCCGAAGGCCACGGCGATATCGCCGCAATCGACGCGCAAACTTGGCGAATTGAATGCGGTGAAACCCGTCAGACGGATGCACTAAAGGTGATCGGGCATACTGCTGCCACACCCGGAATGACGTTCATCACCCGCAAGGGGCAGAATCCGCGACCGTATTTCGACGCAATTGCAGCAGCAATTGACAAACTTCCGAACGAAGCCGCACAAGTCTTGGGGCTAAAGGGGATCGTTGCACTTGGCGCAAATGCCTATGATTTGCCGTTTCCGCCTGAACCTGCGGCAATTGTCATCTAACGTTGGGTCAAGCTGCCCACAATCATTGCAAAAGCCCTTGAAATAAGCCTTACTCGTCCTCGGACAAATAAAAGTGCTGACTGTGATAAACGCTGCCCCCGTAATAGAAATTCGAAATCTCCACAAAGCCTACGGCGCACTCGAGGTCCTCAAGGGCGTCGATATCGTGGCACCTGCAGGCCATGTGGTATCGCTGATCGGCTCTTCTGGGTCTGGGAAATCTACGCTTCTGCGCTGCGCGAACCTGCTTGAAGACAGCCAGCAAGGCGATGTGATTTTCTGCGGTGAACCCGTGATCTGGAAAGGCAGCGGGTTGAACCGGCGGCCCGGTGATCACGCGCAAATGATTCGCATACGCACGAACCTTTCGATGGTGTTCCAGCAGTTTAATCTGTGGGCGCACATGACAATTCTGCAAAACGTGATGGAAGCACCGCTAACGGTTCTCAAACGTGAGCGTGAAGAGGTAGAAACATCAGCGCGCAAATACCTAGATAAGGTTGGCATCGGCGACAAATGCGATGCCTACCCCGCCCAGCTTTCGGGCGGACAACAACAACGCGCCGCGATTGCGCGCGCGCTTTGTATGGAACCCAAGGCATTGCTGTTTGACGAACCAACCAGCGCTTTGGACCCTGAACTTGAACAGGAAGTCGTCAAAGTCATAAAAGACTTGGCTGCCGAAGGGCGGACGATGATTATCGTGACCCATGACATGCGACTTGCCGCTGATGTCAGCGATCACGTTGTGTTCCTGCACCAAGGAAAAATCGAAGAGCAAGGTCCACCTGCCGCGCTATTCGGTCACCCTAAGACTGATCGGTTACGTGGATTTCTATCCGCGACGGTCGCATAAAACTCATCTAATCGGGAGAAAACAGATGAAAAACCTAATCCTAACAACAGCCGCACTTGCCATGGCAGGAAGCTTTGCAATGGCTGATGCGCACTCTGTTGTGCGTCTTGGCACCGAAGGCGCCTATGCCCCTTACAACTTTATCAACGACGCCGGCGAAGTCGACGGTTTCGAGCGTGAATTGGGCGACGAGCTTTGCTTGCGCGCGGAATTGACGTGTGAGTGGGTCACAAACGAATGGGACAGCATTATCCCGAACCTCGTGTCCGGCAACTACGATGCGATCATCGCTGGCATGTCCATCACCGACGAGCGTAAAGAAGTCATCGACTTTTCAGAAGCTTACACACAGCCAGATCCATCTGCTTTCCTTGCGATGGGCGATGTAGACCTGAGCACTGCAGTGATCGCAGCACAGTCCAGCACGATCCAGGCCAGCTACGTGACTGGCATGGCCGGCGCGACACTGCTTGAATTTGCGTCACCAGACGAAACAATTGCAGCTGTCAAAGCAGGCGAAGCTGACGCAGTTCTGGCCGACAAAGCGTTCCTTGAGCCAATCGCAATGTCCGACGCTGAAATGTCCTTTATCGGTGACGACGTATTGATCGGTGGCGGTATCGGCCTTGGCGTGCGCCAGTCCGACACAGAACTACGCGACAAGTTCACAGCTGCCATCCAGTCTATGAAGGCTGACGGCACATTGAACGAACTGATCGTAAAGTGGTTGCCAGGTTCGGCAACATTCTAATCTAAAGTTGCGCCCCGACTTCATAGTTGGGGCGCATCAATTCCAACCAACTTGCTCAATAAAATCATGTCAGCCCTAACCGCTAGGCACCCACATTTTTAGTTATTGCACCGATCCTGCCACCCTTGAAGGGTTCCAATGGCTTAGCTGCTACCTGACAACAGGCAAGCACATGTCGATGTATTGGGCGTTTGGGACGGTTCTATTGTTGCTTGCGATTACGGCCCCTACCGCACTCGCCTTCGGCTTTGCGGGCGCTTCTGCGGCTCGAAGCGGGATCGCACCCCTGCGGTGGTTCGGGAAAACCTACATATCCGTTGTGCGCGGCATTCCTGACATCGCGTTCTTTTTGTTCTTCGTCATCGCCCTTGACCAAGGGTTCGAATACATCCGTCACAAGATAAAATGCCCCGATTGGCCAGATGCAGTCCGCCAAGGCAATGACTTTGTTGTTTGTACTGCTGCCAAACTCCCCTTGGGAAATGCCCCGCAATGGGTCCATGAGACCTATGGCTTTATGTTGGCGGTCCTGACATTTGCTATTGTTTTTGGTGCTTTCGCGGCCAACGTTCTGTTTGGCGCAATGCGCGCAGTCCCCAAAGGCCAACTCGAAACAGCGGAAGCTTACGGCATGAACCGCCGCCAAACTTTTTGGCGCGTGCTGGTGCCTCAGATGTGGGTCTTTGCTCTGCCGGGGCTGTCGAACCTCTGGATGGTATTGATAAAAGCCACACCGTTGCTGTTTCTCTTGGGCGTTGAAGACATCGTCTACTGGGCGCGGGAGCTTGGTGGGGCAAAGCAACCACAGTTCACCGAGTATCCGCACGCTGACTGGCGGATTTGGTACTTTGGTGCGTTGCTGGTGTTCTACCTGTGCTTCACCAAGGTTTCCGAAGTCGTGCTAGACCGGATCATGGCGCGCTTGACCCACGGCCAAGCCACCTCTGCGGGCGAAGCACAGCGAAAGGCAACGACATGAGTTGCTGGGAAACCATCGCAGATTACGCGTTGCGCAGCCAAGGCATTGGCGAAAGGCTGCTTCCACGCAGTGATTTTACCCTGTGCCAACAATTCACGCTGATTGGCTCTGGCATGATCTGGAATATCTATTTTGGGGTCTTCGCCCTCTGCGCGGGCTTTTTTCTGGCCACCGCTGTCGCATTGGGCAAAGCAGCCCGTAACCCTTGGATCCGCAAACCTGCAGAATGGTTTATCTTTGTCTTTCGCGGATCGCCGCTATTCATCCAATTTTTCTTTGCTTACTTTCTTTTTCTCAGCCTCAAGGGCACCTACCCTTTCTTTAGCCCGCTGACCTCTGCTTGGGCGGGCGCGTTAGTGGTGCTGTTCCTGAATACTTCCGCTTACACAGGCGAGATTTTCTATGGCGCGCTGCAGTCAATTCCCAAAGGCGATACTGAAGCTGCAGACGCTTACGGTTTGTCCGGCTGGGCGCGGTTCCGCCGCGTGATATGGCCGACAATGCTGCGCCTTGCTTGGCCTGCTTACACAAATGAAGCGATCTTTTTGTTCCACGCTACGACGCTTGTGTTTTTCTCTGGCTTTCCAGCGACGCAACAACGCGGTGACGCGCTTTATTATGCGAATTACTTTGCAGACAAGACGTTCAACCCCTTCGTTCCTTACCCGATACTTGCGGGATATTTCATCTTGCTGACACTGGTTGTGATCGGCATCTTTGGTCTAGTGAATGCGCGCCTAAACCGGCACCTTCCTCAGGATTTGCGCAAGTCGATCAAAGTGAGGCCACAGATCATCAGATGAGTTGGCTCGACGATCATCCGGAGATCCGCAATTTACGTTGCGGAGCGGCTGACCTGAACGGTCAAGCGCGCGGTAAACGCGTCCCCCGCCGCTTTGCTGAAAAGCTGGAAAAGGAAGGTACACGCTTTCCGCTGTCCGTGCTTAATCTTGATATCTGGGGTGAAGATATCGATGACAGCCCAATGGTCTTTGACACTGGCGATGCCGATGGTTTGTTGCTGCCCACAGAGCGGGGCTATGTCCCAATGCCTTGGCTGCGCACCCCTTCAGCTATCTTGCCGCTTTGGGCCTATCATGACGACGGCACGGCTTTTACTGGCGATCCACGTCATGCGTTGGCCCGTGTTCTTGACCGATATAAACAGCGTGGTCTGACGCCAGTTGTTGCGACGGAAATGGAATTTTACCTTGTCGACGACAGTGGCAAGGAAATTCAGCAACCAAAGTCTCCGCGTTCTGGTAAACGCCGCGCGGGCGCCGAGTTCCTTTCACTACGCGCTATTGATACTTTCGATGAGTTCTTCAACGAGCTTTACGAGGCTTGCGACGCGATGGACATCCCCGCTGAAGCCGCGATTTCAGAAGCCGGTATCGGACAGTTCGAAGTAAACCTTGAACATGTTCCTGACGCGCTCAAGGCGGCCGACGATGCTTGGCTTTTCAAAATGTTGGTCCGTGGCCTCGCACGCAATCACGGGATGGCCGCCAGCTTTATGGCGAAGCCCTATGATGATTACCCGGGCAATGGCCTCCATACTCATTTCTCGATCCTTGATAAGAACGGCGACAACGTCTTCAACAACGGGACGCATGAAGGCAGTGCCCTGCTGCAAAATGCTATCGCGGGTTGTCTTGCTGGTATTCCCGATTTGACGCTGATCTTTGCCCCCCACGGGAACAGCTATGAACGTCTGGTGCCCGGTGCGCATGCGCCAACCAGCATCTGTTGGGCCTATGACAATCGCACCGCTTCGGTACGCGTCCCTGGCGGTAGCTATGCCGCGCGTCGGATTGAACATCGGCTCGCCGGAGGTGACGTAAACCCATATCTGTTCCTCGCAGCGGTGCTGGGTTCTGCTCTGGTCGGGATCGAGGATACATTAACACCACCTGCCCCGATCACAGGAAACGCATACGAACAAGAACTGCCGCAAGTCCCAAGGACGTGGGACGACGCGATCAATGCATTCGAAAATAGCAAATTGGCAAGCCGGGTTTTTGATCCCCAATTGGTCGATAATTTGATCCGCACAAAACGACAAGAAATGTTGCACTTTGATGAGATGACCCCCGAAGAGCAACTCGACCACTATCTCGACCTTGTGTAAGCTGGGTCCAAGACCCAAATAACTTCAATGAGAAAAACAATGAAAATCGGTATTTTACAAACCGGACACGCCCATGAGGCGCTTCTGCCAACGACGGGTGATATTGGTCCGCACTTCGAGCGTATGCTGGATGGTTTCGGCTTTACCTTTGCGATCTACAGCGTTGTCGATATGGAATTTCCGAGTGCAATCACGGATTGCGACGGCTGGATTATCACGGGCTCTAAGCATGGGGCATATGACGACGAACCGTTTATTCAACCGCTTGAAGACTTCATTCGCGACGTCTACGCGGCAGATATCCCGCTGGTCGGCGTTTGTTTTGGACACCAGGTAATCGCGCAGGCACTTGGCGGCAAAGTCGAGAAGTTCAAAGAAGGTTGGGCCGTCGGCAACACACACTATGACTGGAACGGCGAAACAATCGCGCTGAATGCTTGGCATCAGGATCAAGTGGTGGAACGCCCCGCAGACGCAACAGTCGTTGCAAGCAATGCATTTTGTGAAAACGCGGCCTTGGTTTATGGAAAGCGGGCTTTTACCGTGCAACCACATCCTGAATATGGACAAACGTTTATGTCAGGCTTGGTCGAATACCGGGGCAAAGGTGTGGTGCCTGACGCTCTCTTGGATCAGGCACGCACTGATCTTGATAAACCAGACGACAATTCGCGTGTCGCCGCACAAATCGCACGCTTCTTTAAGGAACGGACAGTCGCATGAGCTGGATCAACAAAATCCCCCAAGCCGCCCAAGATTATCTAGAGTCGAACCGTTTGGACGAAGTCGAATGTGTGATTGCTGACCTACCCGGTATTGCACGCGGCAAGGCAGTTCCTGCAAGCAAATGGGAAAAGCAGGCGCATTTTCATCTACCCAATTCGATTTTCTTCCAGACAATCACCGGCGATTGGGGCGAAGCTGCTGGCCCTGATGGTTTCCTAGAGCCTGATATGATCCTTAAGCCCGATCTCTCAACGGCGACGGCTGCACCTTGGGCTGTCGATGGAACCTTGCAGGTCATCCATGATGCTTTTGACCAAAAGGGACGCCCTGTCGCCTTTTCGCCGCGCAACGTGCTGCGCCGTGTTATTTCGCTGTACGAGGCCGAAGGCTGGACACCCATCGTCGCACCAGAGATGGAATTCTACCTTGTTGCCCGCAACATCGACCCTGCAAAATCAATCGAACCGATGATGGGTCGCACCGGGCGCCCTGCCGCAGGACGTCAGGCTTATTCGATGTCTGCTGTCGACGACTACGGCCAAGTTATCGACGACATCTACGAGTATGCCGAAATCCAAGGCTTTGAAATCGATGGCATTGCCCAAGAAGGCGGTGCAGGCCAACTCGAGATTAACTTGCGTCATGGTAATCCTCTGAAACTGGCGGACGAGGTGTTCTATTTCAAACGCCTCATCCGCGAAGCCGCCCTTAAGCACGATTGCTTTGCAACATTTATGGCAAAGCCGATCGCAGGCGAGCCGGGTTCGGCAATGCACATCCATCATTCAGTGATAGATAACAAAGGCCGCAATATCTTTACCGGTCCTGGTGGCGGCGAAACTGATGCGTTCTTCCACTTTATCGGAGGATTGCAGGAACACATGCCAAGCGCCATCGCGCTGATTGCCCCCTATGTGAACAGCTACCGTCGCTATGTCGAAGGCGAGGCAGCACCTGTGAACCTTGAATGGGGCCGCGATAATCGCACAACGGGAATTCGCATTCCGATCTCTGACCCATCGGCACGGCGGATAGAAAACCGCCTACCTGGCATGGATTGCAACCCTTACCTCTGTATCGCAGCCTCTTTGGCGTGCGGTTATCTGGGCCTTAAGAACGAAATCCGTCCGGATAAACGTTGGCGCGGTGAAGCATCTGATTCTGAGGCCGAAATTGCGGGATCGCTTGCAGAAGCGCTTGAGCTTTTCGATGCTGCCACTGAATTGCACGAGGTCTTGGGACCTGATTTTGCACGAGTCTACTCGATCGTGAAACACACCGAGCACACCGAGTTCCTGCAAGTCATCAGCCCGTGGGAGCGTGAGCATTTGCTCTTGAACGTCTAAGACATGAACCCGCTCTACCGCAATGATCGCCAAGGCGAACTGACCAAGAGCTGGTACGCCGCGTCAACGGAATTGCCGCCTGAACGGTCAGCGCTGCGCGGGCAACTGACCGTTGATGTCTGTATCATCGGTGCTGGCTACACTGGCCTTTCCGCCGCGCGGGTGCTTGCCGAAAAAGGCTTGGAAGTCATTGTCCTCGACGCGCACCGTGTGGGTTTTGGTGCGTCTGGACGTAACGGTGGTCAGGTCGGCAGCGGGCACAACACGGATCAACGCACCCTGTCGCGCAAGCTGGGTAAAGAGCATGCCGCGGCGTTGTGGGCCCTGTCCCAAGAAGCGAAAGCTGACATTCGCGCTAATTGCCGAAATCACATTCCCGAGGCCCAGTATAAATCCGGCATTGCGCATGGTCTTTACTCGGCCAGTGAAGCCGACGATTACCGCAGAGAAGTAGACTTCCTTGCCCAGAATTATGGCTACGATCAAACCAAGATGTTGTCGCCCGACGACATGCGCGACATTGTAAAATCCCCGCTATATCAAGGGGGCGCGCTTGATGAAGGTGCGGGGCATATTCACCCTTTAAGTTATGCGCTGGGGCTTGCGCGGATCGCAGAAGCCGCAGGCGCGCGCATTTTCGAACGTTCTGAGGTGCACCATATTGCCAAAGGCGATCCGGCTGAAATCCGCACCGACAAAGGCCGCGTGAAGGCACGCCACGTGATTATCGCCGGCAACGGCTATCTGCCAAACATCGAACGGAAAGTAGCTGCAAAGGTTATGCCACTTAACAGCTTCATCTGTGCAACCGAGCCATTGGGCGACCTCGCCACCAAGGTTCTGGCGCGCGATATTGCGGTTGAGGACAGCAAATTCGTCGTGAACTACTTTCGGCTGTCAGAAGACGGCAGGCTCTTGTTTGGTGGTCGCCCCAGCTATGCGCTTGGGTTTCCAGATGACATGACCACGTTGCTACAGACACGAATGTGTGCGCTGTTTCCGCAACTTAAGGACGCGAAAATTGATTATGCTTGGGGGGGCACGCTAGGCGTGACAACGACGCGGATGCCTGCAGTTATGCGCATCGGACCGAACATAATCGCAGCTGGCGGGTACTCTGGCCACGGTGTCGCTCTCGCTGGGATGGCAGGCAAGGTCATGGCTGAAGCTGTCGCAGGTCAGGCCGGGCGATTTGATACTCTGGCTGACCTTAAAATCCCGAACTTCCCCGGCGGCACGGCATTGCGCGCGCCACTTTTGGCATTGGCAATGACGTGGTATTCTTTGCGCGACAAGTTAGGGATCTAGAGGTTTCCCCTATTTAGCAATCTTCGAAAGCTTTTCTTGCAGTGCGGCAAGCTGTGACTTGATCTCGCCCAGATCATCACCTGCTTCTGTCTTATCGGCACTTGCAGCAGGAATAATTCCACCTGTCATTGCCTTAAAGAACGCTGCTTGTTGCGCACGCATCGCATCAAAACCCGGCATTGCGGTCAAGGGATTGGCTTTGCCCAGATTTTCAAATGCTTTCGACTGCCCGTCGCGCAGCATCTCGAAACTGGCCTGCAGGAACTCTGGTACCACGGATGCGGCTTGGCTGGTGTAGCTGCGCACCAAATCGGTCAGCACATCAACAGGCAACACACTTTCGCCGCGGCTTTCGTGTTCTGCGATGATTTGCAACAGGTATTGGCGTGTCAGGTCATCGCCGGATTTAAGATCCACAATCTGCACTTCGCGCCCCTCACGGATGAAAAGTGCGATATCCTCGAGTGTCACGTAATCGCTAGTCTCGGTGTTATAAAGACGGCGGCTCGCGTAGCGCTTGATCAGCAGTGGTTTGTTTGTGTCGGCCACAGGCGTCCCTTTCAAGAATGTTGCGGTGCAGAGAAGCCTATGCTGCGTCTGCGCAAAAAGAAAGCCTTAGTCGCAAACAAAAGACGGCCCGCGTTGGCGGACCGTCTTTGAAAACTTACCCTTAGGGAGGCAAGGGTGTTTTGAATACGCTTACTTAGCAGTTGCTTTTTTCGCAGCAGCAGTAACTTCGTTTGTTGCTTTTTTCGCAGCAGCAGTCATCTCTTCGGACATGTCTTTGCCAGCAGCCATAACCAGTTCCATTGTCTGGGTCTGAACCATTTTCGCGATTTCTGCGAAAGCGGACATGTGCTCGGCTGCGGATTCAGCGGAAGAAGATGCGAAATCTGTCATTGCTTTTGCATAGTCTGCAGGCTCTGCCTTAGCAGTTGCAATTGTTTCCATCTTAGCGATGGTGTCTTTTGTCCATTTTGCGGACAGCTCAGCAGATTTGCCAGCAGCTGCCAAAGCAACCGAGGACATCTTTTCAGCAAGAGCGGACTGGTTCTTGAACTGCTCTTCCATTGCTTTGGTATCAACAGGGAAAGCGCCTGTCATGTCTTTGAAGATCGCTGTGAAGTCTTGTGCAGTGTTAGCCATTGTAGAAGCCTTTCTGTTTGGGTCGATGCGGATCCGAATCCGCTGTTAATTTCTGACACCAATATGCATGCTGCACTGCAGCATTTCAAGTTTTTTCTGCACTGCAGCATAATTTATTTTGCACACGCAAAAAGATTAACGTTTGCGGCTACTTAGACTTCACATAAGTCCCCGGAGCGGGCGCCAATACGGGGTAATCGTCACTTCCCGGCTCTCTGGCGGCAACCATTTTACCGGATTTCTTGGATAACCAAGCATCCCATCGCGGCCACCACGATCCTTCATGCTTGTCTGCCGAGGCATACCAATCATCCGCAGTCAGGCCTGTTTCGGGGTTGGTATAATGTCCGTACTTGTTCTTGCTGGGGGGATTAATGATTCCCGCGATGTGCCCGCTTTCGGATAGGATAAAGGTCTTGTCCTTCGATCCCATTTTGGCCACGCCCGAATAGCTGCTTTTCCAAGCTGCAATATGATCCGTTTCGCAAGCGATAGCACACAGCGGGACGGTGACATCTTCCAGTCGAACTGTTTCGCCCGCAACTTCGAACCCTTCGGTTGCGAACTTAGCCGTCTGGCAAAGTCCGCGCAGGTATTCGACGGACATCTTGGCTGGCAAGTTGGTCCCGTCACCATTCCAGTAGAGTAAATCAAAGGCCGGTGGCGCCTTGCCCATCATATAGCTTTTGATCGCTGGCCCGTAGATCAGGTCATTAGACCGCAAATATGAAAACGTGCGCGACATAAAAAATGAATCAAGAATGCCGTTCTGGGTCACTTCCGCTTCGATTCCGTCGATAAAGTCGTCGTCCAAAAAGACCCCTACTTCGCCCCGATCCGAAAAATCAGTCAGCGTCGTGAAGAAGGTTGCAGAGTTTACCGAAGTGTCTTTGCGCTTTTTCATCAAAGCGAGCGTCAGTGAAAGCGTCGTTCCGGCAATACAATAGCCCACCGCGTTCACTTTCTTGACGCCGCAGATTTGCTTCACCTCTTTAATCGCCGTTAGATAGCCGTCCTCGACGTAATCCGTCATGGAGGTTTCGCGGTAACCCGTATCAGGATTCACCCAAGACACGATAAAGACGGTATAGCCCTGATCGACGGCCCATTTGATCAGACTATTTTGCGGCTTTAGGTCCATAATATAGAACTTGTTGATCCACGGCGGGAAGATCATCAGCGGTGTCTCGTGAACCTGTTCAGTCGACGGCGTGTACTGGATCAATTCGAACATGTGATTGCGAAACACGACCGATCCGGGCGTCGTCGCAAGGTTCTCGCCCAATGTAAACGCGTTCTTGTCGGCAAGGGTTACGACCAGATCGCCATTATTGGCCTCTAGATCGGCAATCATATTTTCAAGACCTGCAACCAGGCTCTCGCCGTCTGTTTCTGCTGCCAAAGCCAAGGCTTCCGGGTTCGTTGGCAGAAAATTCGTTGGGCTGATCATATCAATCATCTGTTGGCTGAAATACCGCAGCCGCTTTTTTTCTTCACCATCAAGCGTGTCGATATCCTCAACAGCTTGCTGCACTGCGGCAGAATTCATCAGGTACTGTTGTTTGATGAAATTGAAATATGGGTTTGTATCCCACTGCTCATGCGAGAATCGGCGATCCTTGGGCGTTTCATCAGTTGGTGGTGCAAGCTTTCCTTGTGCCAAAAGATGCTGTGCTTCTACATAGTGTTTGACGGATTTTCCCCAAAACGCCAGTTGGTGCTCTATCAACTTGGCGGGGTTGTTCATCATCTCTGACATGTAAGCCGTTGCGGCTTTGACATAAAGTTCTTGGCTTGGACCTTGCAACGAAGGCGCGACTTGCCGGCCTTGGCCCATGACTTTTAACAGACGCTGTGTCAGTTCTTCTACTCTCGCAAGGTTTGCTTCGAGTTTTGCCACATTCTGGTCAACTGCCTTGTCTGTTACCAAATCATTTGTTGTCATTTTAACTTTCCTATGCATATGCTGCAGGTGCAGCATTTTTGCGCGTGACCATCGGAGACTGATCAAATGAAATACATGATGACCTATGACCTGATGGAAAGCATGCGCAACACTAATCAATGGCTTGGCGCGACGGCACGCGCATATGCTTCATACCCAATGATGTCATGGGGCGCAAACCCTGCGATTGATTGGCTTCAGGCTTGGGGCGAAGTCACAGAGCGCACATTCGAGCGTATGATCGTTAAACCTGATTGGAATATTCCGCCGGTGGCCGGCGACAAGGGGCGCGATTACCCGGTCGTTATCGAAACCGTCGTCGAAAAGCCGTTTGGTGATCTTCTTCACTTTACAATGCCAGGCCGCAAAAAGAGCAAGCGCCGCGTTCTGCTGGTCGCGCCAATGTCGGGTCACTATGCGACTTTGCTGCGCAAAACCGTGATCAGCTTGCTGCCTGATGCGGACGTTTATATCACCGACTGGCACAACGCCCGCGACATTCCTGTCAGCGCAGGCAAGTTCGATATCGAAGATTACACGCTTTATCTGATGGATTTCATGCGCGCATTGGGCTCTGACATTCATGTCTTGGCCGTATGCCAACCTGTACCACTGGCATTGGCAGCGACAGCATATCTGGCAGAGCTTGATCCTTCAGCGCAGCCACGTTCACTGACATTGATCGGCGGCCCTGTCGATCCAGAGGCAAACCACACAGAAGTCACTGATTTTGGCCGCTCGGTCACAATGGGACAACTTGAAGGGACAATGATCCAACGGGTTGGTTTCAAATCGCGTGGCGTTGGCCGCCTTGTCTATCCGGGATTGCTGCAATTGGCATCGTTCATTTCGATGAATGCAGAAACGCACGCCAATGCTTTCCGCGATGAAATCATCCGCGTCGCCAAAGGCGAAGCATCAGAGCATAATCGCCACAACGCTTTCTATGATGAATATCTCGCCGTTATGGACATGCCTGCTGAATTCTACCTTTCAACGGTAGAACGGATTTTTAAAGGGCGCGAAATCGCCAAGAACGAATTCGTTGTAGCTGGCCACAAGGTCGACATCGGCAAAATTACGACCGTTGCAGTGAAGATCGTCGAAGGCGAAGAAGACGATATCTCTGCACCAGGTCAATGCCTTGCTGCATTGGGTTTGCTGACAGGTTTGCCAGACTCCAAAAAAGCATCACACGTTGAGCCAGGTGCCGGTCACTATGGTATCTTCGCAGGCGGCAGCTGGCGCAAGAACATCCGTCCGCTTGTGCTTGATTTCATTGATGCAAATTCCGATGAACCAGCAGAAAAATCAGCTAAGGTTGTTAGCCTTTAACAACCGGTTGCTGCGCCGCATTAGTGGCGCAGCATAAGCGGCTGTTTCATCCAGCGACGCAAAGCATCCGTGACCGCATCAGGTGCTTCGAGCGTCGGCAGATACCCCGCATGTTCGATCACCTCCAACTGCGCGTAGGGTATCAGTTCTGCCATGAACTCATACCGCTTCAGGCTATACTGGCCATCTTGGCGACCACACATAATGCACGTCGGATGACGCAATTGGCCTAACATGGCCTGCTGATCCTTGCGGCGCTGCAGCGCACGGGTTTGTTTGATGTAGGCCTCTGGTCCGAAATCATGACCCATTTGGGTCAAAAGGCGTACCAGCTCTGCCTTGTCGCTGCTGGCTGCCATCCAAGTCGAATTAATCTCATGGGTCAGAACATCAGCCCAGCGCCCTGCCCGAGCAGCAATAATTTGTGTCTCGCGTGCGGCCGCGGTTTCGGGGGTATCGGCTTGTGGACTGGTGCTGACTAACGCAATTCGGATCACGCGTTCCGGGGCACGACGGATAATTTCCATCGCCACCATGCCGCCCAACCCCATTCCCATCAGAGCAAACTTTGCAGGCGCCCATGACAGGATTTGGCTGGCAATTTCTTCCATCCGCTCACCGCAGGTCGCTGGGGCAATCATCACGGCATGATCGCGAGAAAGATCCGCAATTTGCGGTGCAAAGACCCGCGCATCACACAATAATGGTGGAATCATCACCAGTGGTTCACTTGTCATTTATTGAGTGCCCGAACACGTACAGTAACCTCTAATTTTTTTAGGTTACTTTGGCCTCTGCGGGACGCCTGTGCAAGGCATCAACGGGGCGGCAACGCCTGACACCAAGCCAATATCCGCTTTGCCAGTGGTTCGGTCTGGTTTGGCGAAAAGATATCGCCCGCCATGATATGCCCCATCTCGTCATCTGCGGTGGTTTGTTCCAGCACGACAATATCCGCCGGAGCCCCCCAACGGCCGATGACGCGTCTTGTGTCGTCAGGATGCACGACCTGATCGTCCGGGTTGAAACAAAACAAAGCGGGTACTGTGATCTTGGACAGGTCCGCACTGCGGGCCGCCCGCACAGCATCAGCCATCACATGCACGGCCTCGGTCGGGTATTCCAGCGTCCAAAAGGCTGCATGTGCGTCGTTCTTGGATGGGAATGACCGCTTGTCTCCTGCAACATATTTCGCCCATCGCCGCGAGTGCGGCAAATCAAGCAACCCCTGTACAGCACGATGCCGAAGACCGAAATTTGGCGATATGTGGATCATTGCTTTGGCCACGGCCCCTTGTGCAAGAGCCAACGTCGCGAGGGTGCAACCCGTGGAGCAGCCAATAACAACGACTTCCTGCCCAATCGTCTGCGCAACCTCGAGGGCCTCGGTTACGTCCTTCTGCCACGCCTCAAGACCGGCCCGCCCCATTGCTGCACTGTCTTGACCGTGTCCGGTCAGGCGGGTGAAAAAAATGTTCGCGCCCAACCCTTGCGCAACCAGATCAGGAAGTGGTCGCAATTCTTCGCCCGTGGCTGAAAACCCGTGGATATAGAGCACGCAAACCGCTGTTTGGACCGCTGGCGCATCCGCCCAAATGATCCTCTTTTCACACCCCTTGCGCAGATGCGGCACAAGGGCCTCTTGGGCGGCCAAGGTCGCCTCGACTGTTGCGAGTTCAAGCAAGGGCACGTGCCGCCATAGGGCGATAAACTGCGGCAAGCCCGATAATAGCGACGATCAAGATCACCGCAGGGATCAACGTGATGGAATTGAGCAATGCCACCAATGCGCCGTCACTTTGTGCCACTACACCGTCCGTTGTTTCCTGCCAGCCTGCCGCAGCCAAAGTCAGTCCCAAAACCGCTGGAGCTGCCGCATTGGCAAGCTTTTGACCAAACAGCCAAACCGCGGAAAATGCACCTTCAATCGCGACACCGCTGGTCCGGCGGGTCACATCCATCAAATCCGGATACATCGCCCAAGGGATTTGCTGGTAAGCCCCGTTTGTCATGCCCGCCAACACAAACATCCCGGCAATGGCCGTGACATTCACCGAAGGCAACTGCGTGTTCAGCGCGTAAAGCAGCAACACATAAAGCGTCAAACCAATGATCAGTGCGCCAACTTTGCCGATGCGGTTGGACAGAACGACCCAGACTGCCTGGCTAAGGATTGAACCAATCACAAAGGCAGCAAACATCAGACTAAGCGTACTTAACGCAGCAGCAGCCCCTGACAGTGCTGTATCGCCACTGTCTATGATCAAATACAGCGCTGCAAATGGCAGCCCCGCAGTGATCATCGCGATAGCAAGCGTCATCACGCCGTAAAGCAGCACCAGCACGACGAAGGCTTTGTTAGCGAAAACCAACCCGAACATCCCGGTGATATTAACCTGTGCCGGGCTCTCGATGCGGGGTGCTTTGCGGATTGACCACAAGGATATCCAAACGGCACCAACCATCAACGGCGTCACAGCAAGGGCCGCCATAGCGTAGCCCATAGACCCTGCTAACCCCGGGATCACGGCGCCACCAATCAAGATGCCGACACTGGCAAATGCCATGCGCCAACCTGTCATGGCAGAGCGTTCTTTGGGGTCTTGTGTGATCTCGCCAGACTGTGCGCCATAAGGGATCGCGACCATCGTAAAGCCGATCGTCGCTAGCACAAAGAACGCAACGACCCACGCCAGGTTCGCAGACATCGCCATGCCAACGGGAACCGAGAACAACCCAACCATGCCCGCCGACATCACCAAGACACCAATGAACATCCACGGCGCGCGACGGCCAAATCGGCTTTGGGTTTTGTCACTCAGATAGCCGATCAAGGGGTCTGTAATCATGTCAAATATTAACACCGCAGTGGTCACAAAACCGGCGATTGCGACCGGTACACCAAGGAAGGCTGTCAAATATGTCAGAACGAGCAGTTGCTTAACGACGACGAAAACGACCACACCCATATCGGCCAGTCCCCATCCTGCTTTTTGCCCCATCGATAGTGCCATTGTGTCCCCTCCCAAGGATTTTTGCACCCTAAGCAGAGCATGGCTTACTGCCATAGCGAAACGTAGCGTCAGTGCAAGATAGCGTTATCTGGCCCGCGCCAAAACCTCGGTGACCGAGGTCTCGATCAACTGCAAACACGTATCATCAGAAAACCTGTGATCCGCGCCATCGACCAGCGTCAGCCGCATATCAGGGCCTTTTGCATGCTCCAACAAGCGAAGCGACACAGACAGTTCAACATCTGCATCAGCCGTCCCTTGTAAGAACCGCACAGGAAAATCGAGGGGCAGCGGGTCTCGCAATACCAAACGCGTCCGCCCCTCTTCTATCAAACGGCGTGTGATGATGTAGGGTTCGCCGTATTCGGAGGGCAAAGCAACCTGTCCCGCCGCAAGTTGCGATTTCTGGTCGTCTGAAAACCCCGCCCACATGCTGTCTTCGGTGAAATCGGGTGCGGCGGCTATTGTAACCAGTCCCGCAACCCTTTCCGGCATTGATCGCGCGATCAGCAGTGAAATCCAGCCCCCCATACTCGAGCCGACCAAAACCACCTTGCCTGCCACCAGCCCGATCGCGGCGCAGGCATCTTCAAACCAATCACCGATCGCGCCGTCAGTAAATGCCTCGCTGCTTTCTCCATGGCCGGAATAGTCAAATCGCAAGAAAGCGCGCCCCGAATCGCGGGCCCATTGTTCAAGGTGAATGGCCTTGGTGCCGCCCATATCGGACTTGAAACCGCCCAGAAAGACGACTGCAGGGCCGGTGCCATCAGTCAAATGATAGGCGATCTTGCGACCTTGTGGCGTGACAAAAGACGGTGTTTCAGACATATTTTCCATAGGCTTACAGCATCACAATCAAGTAGCAGCTGCAAGTATTATAAAGTGACCCTATTGTCACGTGACTAAAAAGTAACCTTTAAGGTATCCCATGGATGCAATTTTCAAAGCCCTGGGCGACCCTGCCCGCCGTGATCTACTTGATAGCTTGCGCAAACGCGACGGCCAGTCGCTTAGCGATCTTGAACAAGTTCTGGCGATGTCGCGCTTTGGGGTAATGAAGCATCTGAAGGTCTTGGAAGAGGCCAATTTGATCGTCACGCGCAAAGACGGTCGGTTCAAATATCACTACCTGAACGTGCTGCCATTGCAGGACGTGATGGACAGATGGGCCGCCCCATATTTGCAGCGGCAAGCCCGCGCGGTGACGGAACTCAAAACCAAATTAGAAAGAGATACCGCTATGGGAAAACCCGATTTCATGATGCAAACATTCATCCGCTGCAGCCAAGATGCGCTGTGGGCGGCCCTTACCGAAGCTGACCAGATGGCCGCCTATCACTTTGCCTGCAACGTCGTTGAAGGCAATGCCGTGGTTGATCAAACCACGGCCTTTATCCGGCCCGACGGCAGCGCGATGTTGCGCCAGACCACAACGGCAATTGATCCCAAAAGCCGCATAGCCATGACGTTCGAGCCGCTTTTTATGGGACCTGACGCGCCGGCCAGCCACATGGTTTATATGATCGAAGAACAAGGCCCGCAGTGCAAGTTGACGATTGAACACTATGACATTGCGCCCGGACAGGAAGGCTTTGCAGAAGGATGGGCGCGTCTTACCTCATCACTCAAAAGCTATCTCGAAACAGGAACCGCCCTCAAAGCGGCAATGTAGGAATAGGTTGTGCAATGACCTCTGCGCGGCTCCAATTAAAAAAGCACACAGCGTTCGACCGCTGTGTGCTTATTCAGAACTGTAATTCTTTTGGTTTATCCGCCTACGTAGACCGCAGCCTTTGGGCGATAAAAAATCTTTTGATCATGCAAACGGCCAAGCAGCTCTTCGTTTTGGCGCTGGTCAAGCTCGATCACGCGGATTGATTCAAGGTGCGCAGGGTTATCTTCCTTCAACGCAAGACGCATACCCGATAGTTCACGACCGCGCGCCCGCAGCGCCTCTTCGATCATGTCCACATCACTAATGCTCAGTTCGAATTTTCTGTTGTAGCTTGGCATGGCGTCTTCCCCTACATGTGGTTTCCTCGTCGGAACCTATGTCGTATTTAGCGGGTCATGCGTCGTAGTCAACGTATATCTATGCATACCGACGCCAGAACGAGGCGCGACCCTCTTGACCATCGCGCCGCACCCCGTCATTTAGCCCAGATACATAACCCGCAACCGGGCGTTTCGTAGGCGCCAAACTGACGAGGAGCCGAAAACATGGCCCAGATTTCCCTTACTTTTCCTGACGGCAACGTGCGTGCATTTGATGCAGGCGTCACTGCGGCTGATGTCGCCAGCGACATATCTTCCTCTTTGCGAAAGAAAGCGATCTCGGCGACTGTCGACGGGCAGCATTGGGACTTGCAATGGCCGATCAATGCCGATGCAGCCATCGCGATCAACACAATGAAAGACGAAGAACCTGCGCTCGAACTGGTGCGTCATGATCTTGCACACATCATGGCGCGTGCCGTTCAAGAAATCTGGCCAGAAACTCAGGTCACAATCGGCCCTGTCATCAAAGACGGCTGGTATTATGACTTTGATCGCAAAGAAGCGTTCACGCCTGATGACCTCGAAATCATCGAAAAGAAGATGAAAGAGATCATCAACAAGCGCGACGATGTCCGCACCGAAATCTGGGACCGCGATGTGGCGATCCAGTACTACAAAGACCGCGGTGAGCCCTACAAGGTCGAACTGATCGAAAGCATCCCCGGCAATGAACCGCTGCGGATGTATTGGCACGGCGACTGGCAAGACCTGTGCCGTGGCCCGCATTTGCAGCACACAGGCCAAGTGCCTGCCGACGGATTCAAGCTGATGTCGATTGCTGGCGCTTATTGGCGGGGCGACAGCGATCGCGCGATGCTCCAACGGATTTACGGGGTAGCCTTTACCAACAAAGAGGGCCTCAAGGCCCATCTGCATATGCTGGAAGAAGCAGCCAAGCGCGACCACCGCAAGTTGGGCCGCGAAATGGACCTGTTCCACATGCAAGAAGAAGCCCCTGGTCAGGTGTTCTGGCACCCCAACGGCTGGACAGTCTATACTGAACTGCAAGACTACATGCGCCGCCAGCAACGCAAAGGCGGCTACGTAGAGGTGAACACACCACAAGTTGTTGACCGCAAGTTGTGGGAAGCATCCGGTCACTGGGAAAAATACCAGGAAAACATGTTTATCGTCGAAGTGGACGAAGAACATGCGCGCGAAAAAGCGGTTAACGCCCTAAAGCCGATGAACTGCCCCTGCCATGTACAGATTTTCAACCAAGGTCTGAAGTCTTACCGCGACCTGCCATTGCGCATGGCAGAGTTCGGATCGTGTAACCGCTACGAACCATCCGGTGCGTTGCATGGCATCATGCGTGTCCGCGGCTTTACCCAAGACGACGGGCACATCTTTTGCCGTGAAAACCAGATCGAAGCGGAAACCGCCGAATTCATCAGTTTTCTCAGCAATATCTACAAAGATCTTGGTTTTGAGAACTTCAGCGTCAAATTTTCGGATCGCCCCGACACACGCGCGGGCAGTGACGAAGTCTGGGATAAAGCCGAAGAAGCCCTACTTTCGGCGACCCGTGCCGCAGGCATCGAGCCCGAAATGAACCCCGGCGAAGGTGCCTTCTATGGCCCAAAGTTGGAGTTTGTACTGACAGACGCGATTGGTCGTGACTGGCAATGTGGCACCCATCAGGTAGACTTTGTTCTGCCAGAGCGTCTGGATGCAAATTACATCGGCGAAGACGGCGCAAAGCACCGCCCCGTCATGTTGCACCGCGCCACATTGGGTTCATTCGAGCGTTTTATTGGCATTTTGATCGAAGAACATGCAGGCAAGTTGCCGTTCTGGCTCGCTCCGCGTCAGGTTGTTGTGTCCACGATTGTGTCCGATGCCGATGACTATGCGCATGAAGTTGTCGCGGCTTTGAAAGCTGCAGGCGTTCGCGCAGAGGCCGATGTGCGCAACGAAAAGATCAACTTCAAAGTCCGCGAACATTCGCTTGGCAAAGTGCCGGTCATCCTTGCTTTGGGCGTCCGCGAAGTTGAAGAAAAGACTGTAACCGTGCGGCGTTTGGGCGAGAACAGGACTTCTGTAACATCTCTGGAAGAGATTGTTGCACTGATGCGCAAAGAGGCGACCCCTCCTGATCTTCTGTAACATTCCAGCGCTGTAAGCTGTAACAAACCCGTCGATGTGTCCATCGGCGGGTTTGTTGTTTTATAAGGAGAATTCCGCCTGTGGCAGCCTGTCGCAGGCTTTTCTCGCATTGCAGAACCTCACGGCACCGCGATGCACGGGGCTGTGAGTGGCCGGAACGCTGTCTGTCCGGTTAGAGTTTGGACATCGCCGGAAAACGGTGACGATCAAACTGACCTAAACCAAAGGAAATTCCCATGTCCAACGCTACGAAAACCCTCGTTCTTGCTACTGCTGTTGCCTCTGCTGTTGCTGGCCTTGCCACGTCTGCTGCCGCTGCTGAAGGCGACGTCAAATGTTTTGGTGTGTCCCTTGCCGGTGCAAATGACTGTGCCGCAGGTCCAGGCACAACATGTGCAGGTACCTCAACTGTAGACTACCAAGGCAACGCATGGACATTGGTCCCTGCCGGTTCTTGCGAAACAATGGAACTGCCAGCAGCGGCTGATGGCTCCGCACGCATGGGGTCTTTGGAAGCTCTTGAGCGCGACCTGCCAGCATAAGCGAAAATAGCGTAAGGTGGGTTAAAGCCCACCTTACTTTCCACTGACGCCAAGGGAACTTTGCCATGCTCGACACGACACATCACGCGGCCCTGCCCGCATGCCCCGGCGTTGGCTACAAGGCCCAACATTACACACAGATCATGGAAGACACCGGTCCACTGGGCTGGTTGGAAATCCATGCTGAGAACTACATGGGTTATGGCGGTCGTCCAATCGCGCAGTTGCGTCATTTATCCGAACGTTTCCCGATATCGGTTCACGGGGTCGGCCTATCGATAGGCGGCGCCGGCGATTTGGACCGCGACCACCTTGCCCGCCTCAAGCATCTCATGTCTTGGCTGAACTCTGCCAGTTTTTCTGAGCATCTCGCGTGGTCAACGCATGACAGCCACTTCTTCAACGATCTGCTGCCATTGCCTTATACACAAAAAACATTGGCCCGCGTGGCGGCCCACATCAATCAAGTCCAAGAAACTGTCGGCCGCCAAATGCTGCTTGAAAACCCCTCTAGCTATCTTGGTTTTGCTGACTCCACGATGTCAGAGACGGCATTTCTGCGCGAACTCGTCACCAAAACGGGGTGCGGCTTGTTGCTAGATGTGAACAATGTCTTTGTCAGTGCGACGAACCTTAAAACGTCACCACAGGCCTACATCGATGATTTCCCTCTACATGCTGTGGGTGAAATCCATCTTGGTGGCCATGACGAGGACGAAGACGAAACGGGTGCGCCTCTGCTGATCGACAGTCACGGCAAGCCCGTTGTCGATCCGGTCTGGTCCCTGCTGGACTATACTTTGGCCAAGTCTGGCCCAAAACCTTTGCTGATCGAATGGGACAACGACGTTCCGGAATGGCCTGTTCTTGCCGCTGAAATCACGCGTGCGGACCAAGCCCTATCGCTGGTCATGTCATGACCTTCACCCAAGCCGCCTTCCAAGCCGCGATCCTTGATCCCTCCGCAGCGGTGCCTGACGGCGTGATCAACCCCGACGGCGCGCCAGCAAAGAAACGCTTCGACGTTTACCGCAATAATGTGGCCGTCAGCCTGTCAGACGCGCTTGAAGCTGCATTCCCCGTTGTTCGCAAACTTGTCGGCGATGAATTTTTCCGCGCTATGGCAGGCGTTTATCTGCGTAAGCATCCGCCCAAATCTCCGCTAATGATGTTCTATGGCGATGCAATGCCGCAGTTTCTTGGGCGTTTTGGTCCAGCGAAATCAATTTCTTACCTGCCTGATATCGCCCGCCTCGAACTTGGTTTGCGTCACGCTTATCATGCGGCCGACGCGACGCCAGTGGACGCGCATGCCCTCACAGCTTTGACGCCAGAGGCCCTGATGGGCGCCAGGTTGCGGATTGCACCTGCAACCCAAACGCTGACCTCGGATTATCCGGTTCATGCGATTTACCGTGCGAACACCCAAACGGATGCCCCAAAGCCCGTGATGCGGGCAGAGGCCGTGCTGATCACACGGCAAGCTTTTGACCCAGAACTTCACCCTATCAACGCCGCTGCTGCCGACTGCGTGAGCGCTCTTCAAAAGGGCCAATCACTTGGGCAAGCAATGGCAGTTGCTGATAACACACTCGATCTTGGTGCGATTTTGGGCCTGCTATTGGCCCAAGGCGCCGTGACAGAAATCTACTGAAAGGCCATCACATGACAAACACACCTTTTGCACAGATGGCCTATCCCATCAATCGCGCAGGCGATTCCATCCTCCCATTGCTTGCGCGCCTCGTTTTCGTTGGCGTGTTGTTCATGTACTATTGGAATTCTGGACTGACAAAACTGGGCGACGGGATTTTCGGCATTCTGAAACCGTCATCCGGCGCTTATGTCCAAATATTCCCCAAAGCGATGGAGGCTGTCGGCTACGACACCTCGCAACTGACCATCTTCCATTGGGCGGTCGTTACAGGCGGTACGGTTGCAGAGTTCGCCCTGCCCATTTTGATCGCGATCGGTCTGTTCACCCGTCTTGCGGCTTTCGGCATGATCGGCTTTATCATTGTACAATCGCTCACGGACCTCTTTGGGCACGGCGGCATCGCTCACGACGGAACGCTTGGCGCATGGTTCGACCGCATGCCCGACGCGCTGATCTTGGATCAGCGGGCGTTTTGGGTGCTTTGCCTGCTGATCCTCGTGTTCAAAGGCGCAGGCGCACTGTCTATCGACCGTGGATTATTCAGAAATGCGCTTTAGGCTCGTCCGGTTTGCCAGCGGCTATCCCGAGGATACCACCAAGTGCGACAAAACCGATCGGGAACATTGTTCCAACGTTGAAACCGAACGCCGAGTAGAAGAAAAACGCACTGATCAGCATCAAAACGCCACCCCAAAGGGCGCGGGCCTTAGCCATAGCGCCGCCCGCAATAGCCAGAAGCGGGGCGATGAAGCTGGCAAAGCGGATAAAGCCAGGGTTTTCAAGGAAGCCAAAAACCTCGCCTACCTCTGAGTGTCGTTCCGACAATTCGGCATAGCCAAACCCGAACAACCCAACCAAAATTCCGATCAGGCCACCAATGATGCCTAGCATTCCTGCGGCGTTGCGCATGGGTCTTCTCCTTACTGCTCTGGTATCGACATAAGCACGAAGTGGTCAGTCGCCAAGGTATTTCGTCTGTACATCCGGCTTCCAGCCGATTGTCCACGCGCCGTTGTGTTCAATCACCGGTCGCTTCATTAGCGTTGGATAAGTTGCCAGAAGCGTTTTAGGATCAGTTGCTTTTTCAGCCTCCGTCAACCCGCGCCACGTAGTTGAAGCCCGATTGATCGCTGCATCACCGAATTCAGCGATGACTTGCGCACGATCAGCGTCAGTCAGGCCGTCCGCACGCACATCGGTCACTTTTGGATCAAGCCCTACTTCTGCTAATTGTTTCAGCGCCTTGCGACAAGTGTCGCATGATTTTAGCCCAAAAAACCGCATTTCGCCTCCTGATTGTGCAAATTACCGCCAGATCACAGGGATGCGACGACGTGTCATTTGCCTTTTGCATAAAACAGATAATTCTAGTTCCGCAAGGCTTGGTTATGATCGCGACCCGCGGTGACCGGCCCTGAGAAGAAAAAGGAGAGCGGACAATGCCAAGTGGCACTGTAAAGTGGTTTAATACGACGAAAGGCTATGGGTTTATCGCACCCGACGACGGGGGCGTCGATATTTTCGTACATATTTCAGCGGTCGAACAATCTGGCCTCACCGGGCTTGCCGATGATCAAAAGGTCACATTCGATCTGATCGAAGGCCGCGACGGGCGCAAAATGGCGGGGAGCATCGCGAAAGCAAGCTAATTCAACGACAATATCCAAACGCAGCCCAAGTCAAAGCTTCTAGCGATCTTCGTCTAGCTTCTTTTGCATCCGGCTGCGGATAAGTTCCATCACGTCTGGTGCGTCTGACGGTTGATCATTGAGGTCATCCGCCAAAGCTGTGTTGCGTTCTTGCTTTATGGCAACAACACCTTGAAATCGATCGGCAAAAACCAGAACCGCGCCGGCGCATTGCAGGCTAAAGAACCAGAGGAACAGGATCAGGATTAGCCCCAGGATAACGGCACCTTCGACCCCGAAAGCAGCCAGATCAGTATAGCTGTCGATGCTTTCCATAGTTGCTGCGGTCGCAGCCAATCTGTCCGCGAACCCAAGCTCTATGGTCATCCAAAAGACGAACGGTATTGTCAGGATCGACCCGAGATATGAAACAAGAACCAAGGCCAGCATCGGACCAAACCCATCCCCGAAACCATAGAACGGCGTATGGGCCCGACCACCCGGATCAGCGCCGATTGATGCACCCGCAAAGGGCACAAGAAGTGCGGTGCGCAAGGCGATCGTAAGACCCCAGCCACCGATAAAGCAGACAAGTGTCAGGATCGGGCTGACTTCAAACAGGGAAGCAAAGATAACGGCATCATCACCGCTTTGCATGGCGAGAAGATCAGTGATTTCCAATGGCGTCATGAAAACAAAAAGCGCCACGCAGACCACCAGAATGATGGACACGCACAGTCCTTCGAAAAAGCCATATCCAATCGCAGGCAGCATCAGGCCAACAAAGGAATTGCGCGGGCGGATCTCTTTGGCCTGAAGGCCGACACGCATACCAACCATGATCGGTATAACGCTAGACGCCAGACCGAAAGCAATCACAAACAGGATCGCGAGGAACGGTGCGAACAACCCGAACACAAGGGCAAAGACCACCGCAACAGCCCCGAAAACCGCTAGAGCGACGATCAGGATCGGCAACACCAGCAGGTATCGCCACAGGATCGCAAACGAGAATGGGAAGGCTCTTAGGAATGTCACGCTGATCTCCGGCAAATGGCGTTGGCCAATTATGCCGGTCTGATCTGGGTTTTAAAGCGGAAACACTGCGGCTTTTATAAGAAGGTGGGTCGGTTATTTGCCGCGTATGCAAGCGGCGCACAGTGCGATTGCGGGGTCTGTGGCCAGACGCGCAGGTGCGATTTCATCGCCGCACGTCAGGCAATAGCCGTATTCGTCAGATGCTACCCGCGCGAGGGCCGCAATGATCCGTTGCCGCTCTGCCCCGCGCCTGCGCGCTGTCGCTTGGGCCATTGCTTGGTTCTGCAGCGCATCCATCCGCGACAACCGCCCGACCGCTTGCTGGTCAAGTTCAACGGTTTTTTGGCCCTGCTACCCTGCCGCGTCCTCTGCATCAAGATCGGCAAGGCGGGTGCGCAAGACTGCCTCAGGGTCTGTCACAACCAGATAGCGCGGGCCGCATCGTCCCAGCCAAGCGTCCAACGCGTCCCGTCGGTGATGACGGGGCGGGCCATCAGGGCGGGTTGATCTGCCAGTTGATCCTCTGCCTCGGACTCGCGCATCCATGCGTTCAGGTTGCGATACGCCTGCGATTTACGGTCCACCAGATTGTCGCCAAACTCAGCGATCAACGGCGCCCA
>UPTN01000226.1_pt1 | contig 31245 bp, 26 predicted proteins | sample 2160111 | NCBI WGS metagenome assembly UPTN01 (sample SAMN06265058, study PRJEB28932) | marine metagenome | isolation source: Columbia River Estuary | place: USA:Columbia River Estuary, USA | collected 2014-05-05
GTCCGAGCACGGGCCTCAGGTACTGAACACCCAGGATTACTTTGCGGGCCGCAGAGTCGTCTTATTTGCGGTACCGGGCGCGTTTACACCCACCTGCTCTGCCTATCATCTACCCGGATTTATTGAGCACCTGAATGATTTTCTTGATAAAGGCATTGATGCTGTCGCCTGTGTCGCGGTCAACGATGTTTTTGTGATGCATGCCTGGGGTAAGCACGAAAAAGCAGAGGGTATCGATATGCTGGCGGACGGCAATGCACAGTTCACTATTGCGCTGGGCCTTGAAAAAGACGGAAGCGCGTTTGGTATGGGTATGCGTTCTTCGCGTTTTGCGTTAGTGGCTGAAGACGGTATCGTGACACACCTGATGGTTGAGGCCGCAGGTGAGTTCAGGGTTAGCACTGCCGAATCGGTATTGGCAGTACTCTAAGCCTGTAGCAGGCAATGAGGAGAGATCAATGAAATGTAATATTGGTAAGACAGACCGGGTCATACGCATGGTCGTGGGTGTCGTTATCGTTGCTGCGGGGTTCTATTATCAGTCATGGTGGGGAGTGATTGGTTATGGCCCATTGCTCACTGCCACACTGCGTTGGTGCCCACCCTATCAGTTACTAGGAATTTCGACCGACAAAAAGTGAACGCCAACCTATCGCTGTTGGGTTGCTTTGTCTTTTGTGTTCAACCCGAACCGGACGGTTCAGGTAATTGCTTTAATTCAGAGTTAAACCGTTGAATGAATGAGTCCGCTTACCGCGGACTCATTCGTTTCAGGTTATTCCTCAGTAGCGGTATCTTCGCTGCCTTCTTCGCTGCCTTCTTCGCTGCCTTCTTCGCCAATTTCCGCGTCGTCTTCAGGCTGAATGCGCGCCAGACCCACGAGGTTTTCATCTTGCCGCAGACGAATCAATGTGACGCCCTGAGTGTTTCTGCCCAACTTGGATATCTCGTTGGCATGGGTTCGAACCAGCGTTCCACCGTCAGAAATCAACATGATGTCGTCCTCATCAGTCACCTGCAACGCAGAAATCAGCTTGCCATTACGCTCTGAGGTCTGAATTCCGATGACACCCTGACCACCTCTACCCTGGCGGGAATGATCCTCAGGATTGGTGCGTTTGCCATAACCACGCTCGGTCACAGTCAGGATGTCGCCATCCCCCAGCACCAGCATGGAAACGACCTCCTGGTCTTCCTTGAGGCGAATACCGATCACGCCCCTGGCTGTACGACCCACTGAAGTCACATCACCCTCTGCAAACCGTATGCACTTGCCCGAACTGGCGAACAACATGACTTCGCTATCGCCATGGGTAATTTCAACGTTCACAAGCTCATCATCTTCATCGAGGTTGATGGCCCAAATTCCGTTAGCACGTTGGTTGCCATAAGCAGGCAGCGGTGTTTTCTTGACGATGCCCTTGCGCGTGGAGAAGAACACAAAAAGATCTTCGGAATATTCACGGACAGGTAAAACCGCGTTAACGCGTTCGTCTTTTTCCAAAGGCAGCAAGTTCACGATCGGTTTACCGCGACTAACATGACTAGCCTGCGGCAACTCATAAACTTTGAGCCAGTAAATTTTGCCCCGCGAAGTAAAACACAACAGCGTGTCATGGGTATTGGCAACAAACAAACTGTCAATAAAGTCCTCATCCTTGACCTTGGTTGCCGACTTGCCCTTTCCACCGCGCTTTTGCGCCTGATAGCGGTTCAGCGATTGGGATTTCGCGTATCCACCATGGGATATCGTGACAACCACGTCTTCCTCGGTGATCAGGTCTTCCAGACTCAGATCTAGCTTGGTCTCAAAAATAACAGTACGTCGTTCATCACCATACTTTTCAAGAACTTCTTCTAACTCTTCACGAATGACTGTCATCAGTCGTACCGGATCGGAAAGAATCTCCAACAGATCTCTTACCGTGCCGAGGATTTCTTCGTATTCTGTGGTCAGTTTTTCCTGCTCAAGTCCGGTCAACCTGTGCAGACGCATGTTGAGAATTTCCTGCGCCTGTATGGCTGACAACTGATAGCCGTCATCCTGCAAGCCGAACTCCGGATCAAGGTTTTCCGGCCTGGACATCTCAGCCCCGCCCTGCCCAAGCATGGCGCGAACCATTCCTGGATCCCAGTGCTTGGCCAGCAAACGTTCTTTTGCCTCGGCGGGTGATGGCGAGCTTTTGATCATTTCGATCAGTTCGTCAAGGTTGGCCAGCGCAACAGTTAAACCTTCCAGCACATGGGCCCTATTACGCGCCTTGCGCAACTCAAACAGTGTGCGGCGTGTTACCACTTCCCGACGATGACCGATAAAGGCCATCAGGATTTCTTTGATATTCAACAGACGCGGTTGACCGTTAACCAGTGCCACCATATTGATGCCGAATACGTTCTGCATCACGGTCTGTTTATAGAGATTATTCAGTATGACTTCAGGAACTTCACCGCGGCGCAATTCGATAACAACACGCATACCATCCTTATCGGACTCGTCGCGCAATTCGGTGATGCCATCCAGCTTTTTATCTTTTACGAGCTCGGCAATTTTCTCGAGCAGGCGCGCCTTGTTTACCTGATATGGCAACTCGGTAACGATCAGTGAGTTCTTGCCATTTTTTTCGTTGGTTTCAACGTGGGTGACGGCACGCATGTAAATACGTCCACGACCCGTGTGGTAGGCGTCATAAATACCCTGCGCACCATTGATAACACCCGCAGTTGGGAAATCAGGGCCCGGCAAGTGCTGCATAATGCCATCAATAGTCATTTCCGGATTTTCAATCAGGGCAATGGTGGCATTGATCACTTCATTGATATTGTGCGGCGGAATATTGGTTGCCATGCCCACCGCGATACCGGCAGAACCGTTAATCAGCAGCCCCGGAACCCGTGTCGGCAGAACCAGCGGTTCGTACTCGGACTCGTCGTAGTTGGGGCCAAAATTGACCGTTTCCTTGTCCAGGTCAGCCAAAAGCTCGTGAGCCAGTTTTGACATACGCACTTCGGTGTAACGCATGGCGGCTGCCGCGTCACCATCAACCGAACCAAAGTTACCTTGTCCGTCAACCAGCATATATCGCATCGCAAATGGCTGAGCCATTCGAACGATGGTGTCGTAAACGGCAGAATCACCGTGAGGGTGGTACTTACCAATGACATCACCCACCACACGGGCAGATTTTTTGTAGGCTTTATTCCAGTCGTTACCCAGTACGCTCATGGCGTAAAGCACACGGCGGTGAACCGGTTTAAGACCATCACGAACGTCCGGTAACGCACGACCAACAATGACGCTCATAGCGTAGTCCATATAGGACTGGCGCATTTCGTCTTCGAGATTGACCTGCAGGACTTCTTTAGCGAGTTCAGCCATTAAATGTAAATACTCCGAAATAGGTTATATCTATTTGAATTAGAGAGACTATATGTGCATAGGAATAAGACAGCACTGCCGTTATATTCGATTCTGACACAAGCGATTGATTTTACCATAAAAGACACTCAAAAAGGACTATGAAACAAGGCCTGACATGGTAAATACTTCGAAGCGTTTTCCGCTCTCGAACAAAGAGCCTTTATCCTCGCGCGCTAGCCCAGTATCATAAGCGGTTAATTATCAAAATCCGGAGACTGAACACCATGAAGCAGCTGATTTCCTTTATCACCGTACTGATTCTCAGCTCATCTGCTGCGTATGCCCAGCAGGAAGCAGACAACCCACAAGTCACCATTCATACGAATCACGGTGACATCCGCTTGGAACTGTTTCCAAACGAAGCACCCATTTCAGTCGAGAACTTCCTGCAATACGCCAATGATGGTTTTTATACCGGTACAATTTTTCACCGTATTATCAGCCACTTCATGATCCAGGGTGGTGGAATGACCGCTGAGATGACGCGTAAAGAAACCCGTCCAACCATCGTCAATGAAGCAGATAACGGCTTGAAAAATGTCCGCGGCACGATCGCCATGGCCCGCACCAATGTCGTCGACTCGGCCAGTTCGCAGTTTTATATCAATGTAGAGGTCAACGCGTCACTTGATCACGTCAGCAAGGAAAACACCCGCACCTGGGGCTATGCCGTGTTTGGTAAAGTCATCGAAGGCATGGATGTTGTTGACGATATCCGCTTTGTTGAAACCGACCCGCGCGATGTGCCAAAAGAAACAGTTTTAATAGAGTCGGTCGAAGTTCACTGACCCAACGGCAGAGCAGTCATGACGACATTATTCATCTCAGATTTGCACCTCGATGACAGGCGACCGGAGACAACGGTCTTATTGCAGAGCTTACTGAAGAACGAGGCTGCCTCTGCAGACGCCCTGTATATCCTTGGGGACCTGTTTGAATTCTGGTTGGGCGATGATGTGCCTTCACAGTGCTCAATCGACGTGGCTGCCTCACTGACTGCTCTTTCCAATCAGGGCGTACCTTGCTATTTTCTACATGGAAACCGTGACTTTTTAGTGGGGAAAGAGTACGCCAAGCGCGCTGGAATGACACTGCTGCCCGAGGAGCATGTCGCGGATCTTTACGGTGAAAAGGTCTTGCTGCTGCATGGCGACAGTCTCTGCACAGACGACATCCCCTATCAACAATTCCGTGGCCTGGTAAGAAACCCCTTATGGCAACAGGACTTTCTCGGCAAAACCCCGGCAGAGCGGCTACAGGTAGCCATGCAGGCAAGGGATGCTAGTGCTGAGCACAAGGACAACGTCACCATGAACATCATGGACGTCAACCAAAGTGAAGTACTAAAAGCGCTTGAAAGGCATAATGTTCGCCGCATGATACACGGCCACACCCACCGTCCTGCCATCCACGAAGTGACGACGACTGATGGGCACAACGCCCAACGTATAGTGTTGGGCGACTGGTATACGCAAGGCAGTGTCCTGAGGGTACAGCGGGGTAGTTACGAGCTTGCCGGGCTAACCGAAGGCACTTGACCACGGCTTGAGAGCCTTTTCAAATAACCCGAATTAACGTGTTTACAGGGCGGAGATGGCGTCCATTTCACGCTGTGTAAAACCCGCCATCATACGCGCGGGAATATTGAACGGGCCACGCAATGGTCCGTTGAAATACTCTTTTAACAGCGACAGGAAAGTCGACTCAGGTTCCAACCCGCGTTGGTCACAACAACTGCGGAACCAGTGGCTTCCAATTTCTACATGCCGCACCTCTTCCTCCAGAATAACCTGAAGAATTTTGACCGTATCCTCATCCTCGACGGCGTTCAAACGATCGATCATACCGGGTGTGACATCCAGTCCGCGCGCTTCCAGCACACGCGGCACCAATGCCATACGCTTCATGCAGTCATCGGCGGTGCGCCGAGCCATTTCCCAAAGCCCGTTATGGGCCGGAAAATCGCCATACTTGAACCCCATCGACTGTAAACGCGTAGACAACAAAGTGAAGTGGCGAGCCTCGTCGGCAGCCACGGATATCCAGTCGATATAATACTGACGCGGCATATCCCGAAAACGGTAGGCTGCATCAAGCGCCAGGTTAATGGCATTGAATTCGATATGAGCAATCGCATGAATGAGCGCGGCCCGGCCTTCTTCGCTGCCAAGTCGACGCCGCCGGACTTTTGATGGTTCGACAAGCAGTGGTTTATCGGGGTGCCCCGCTACGCCGATCGGTGTGACCGGCGTATGAGGATCAAACTCGAAGTTATCGATCTGTACGGCCAACCACAGGTCAGTGGTGGCACAGCACTTCTCTTCAGGCGAAGAGAGCGCGAGGCACTTGGCGGTGTGTTCAAATAGTGCGACCGCACCCACGTTCATGCCCCGCAATCCATCTTACATATTAGCAATCAGTGCATCCGCAAAAGCAGAAGTAGACACTTCAGTCGCACCTTCCATCTGGCGGGCGAAATCATAGGTCACAATTTTCTGCTGGATGGTTTTACCAAATGCTTTTGCGATCAACTCAGTCACTTCGGTCCAGCCAATGTATTCGAACATCATGGAACCGGAGAACATCAGTGAACTGGGATTAACCTTGTCCAGATCAGCGTACTTGGGAGCGGTGCCGTGTGTGGCTTCGAAGACTGCAATGTGGTCAGCCATGTTGGCGCCCGGAGCAATACCCATACCACCCACTTCAGCGGCCAGCGCGTCAGACAGGTAGTCACCATTCAGGTTGGTGGTTGCAATAACGCTGAATTCGGCAGGACGCAACTGCATCAACTGGAACATGATGTCAGCGATACGATCCTTGATGACAATCTTGCCTTCAGGACGCTTGCCATCAAACTTGTCCCACAATTCCGCTTCGCTAATGGTCTGCTCACCAAACTCTTCCGCGGCAACTTCATAGCCCCATTTACGGAACGCGCCTTCGGTGAATTTCTGGATGTTGCCTTTGTGAACCAGCGTGACGCTGTCATGGTTATGGTCTATTGCGTACTGAATGGCTTTGCGTACGAGACGTTTTGAACCAAAGGCCGAAATAGGCTTGATGCCAAGACCTGCACCTTCAAAAAATTCAGCGCCCATTTCTTCGCGCAGGAATTTGGCCAGCTTTTCGTTCTCAGGAGTGCCTGATTCATATTCAATACCGGCGTAAACGTCTTCAGTGTTTTCTCTGAAGATGATGGCGTGCACGTCTTCAGGGTTTTTCATCGGTGAAGGTACACCGTCGAAATAATCAACTGGACGAACACATGCATACAGATCGAGATCCTGGCGCAGGGAAACATTCAGTGAGCGGAAACCACCGCCTACGGGTGTCGTCAATGGGCCTTTAACCGAAACGATAAGATCTTGAACGGCTTCAAGGGTTTCTGCTGGGAAATAATTACCATCGTAAATACCGGCAGCTTTTTCACCAAGATACAATTCAGCCCAATGTACTTTGCGCTTTCCACCGTAGGCTTTTTCAACAGCTGCATTCCATACACGCATGGATGCACGCGTAATATCACCACCGATACCGTCACCTTCTACAAAACCCAGGATTGGGTTTTCGGGAACTACCAGCTTGTCATTTTCAATTGTAATTTTTGTGCCGCTGGCAGGTATTTTAATATGTTCGTAGCTCATCGTATTGCTTCCTTTTTGGGGTCTTTATAAGATGGCGCTATTATACGACTGACGGGCTCGAACCGCATTCAATTTGGGCCATAATGTGGCTAAAAATCTTCAACTGGCTAAATTCGCCACTTCATGCACACACCGCCACCTCTAATTCAAACAAAAGCTCGGCCCAACGCTGTTTAGTTAACGTCAAAAGACACCAGAACCCTCTATTTATCGGTAATTACCTGTCTCTTGCACCGCTACAACTCAACTGGCATGAAACCTGCATATTACCAAGTAAAGCCACTACCACGGGAGAAGAATATGGGTCAGGGTTCAACAGGTAACATTATTGCTGCCTTGTGTAGTTTTTTTATTCCAGGACTTGGACAGTTATTACAGGGGCGCTGGTTGTTGGCAGGATTTATGTTTGTTGCATCGATAGTGTTGTGGGTCATATTGCTCGGTTGGGTAATCCACCTGTGGTCCATCATCGACGCGGCCCTTTACAACCCGCCTACCCGCTACCAGTCCTACCGGCATCGCCGGGGTGTCGACTGGTAACGCGGAGTTTACGTCAACAGGGCTAAAACGTTTACTGACGTACTGACCATACGTCAGGTGTAGCCGATACTGCTGGCACACTGGAGGCAAAAATCTTACGCAAGTTTTCACAGCCCGAAGCTTTCGTAACGATTTTTGCCTCCACCCTATCGGGCCCCCATCTGTAAACTTTCTTTACAGACCACAACGCGCCAAGCCTCTGCTAAGATGAGCCACCTTGACCGACAACCCAGTGGAGACCACCCATGTATTTCAAGCCCTTGCTGATACCGCTGCTGGCACAGGTAGCGCTAACCTTTATCGTTATGCTGGTCATGTTTGTAAAACGTGTTAATGAAATGAAATCAAAAAACATTCTTCCACAGCAGGTCCAAACCCGGTCAAGCCTTCATGGTGTATTAACCGACTCAGAAAATCCTGCGAGTAACTACGCGAACCTTTTTGAGTCGCCTGTTTTGTTCTACCTGGCCATACTGCTCACCCTCAATCTGATGATGCAGGACACTATCCTGGTTGTTCTCAGCTGGGGTTATGTTGCCGCACGCTATGTACACAGCTTCATACACGTCACATACAACGATGTTATGCATCGATTTTATGCGTTTATATTCAGCACATTTTTGCTACTCGCTATTTGGGTGAGACTGGGCGCCGTCATCCTGCAACCCTGAGTTATTGATCATAAACATGCGAAAAAACGTAAAAGGGAGCTGCCTTTGTGGTGCTGTTGTATTTTGCGCCACGTTACCCAGCAAGTGGTGCGCGCATTGCCACTGCACTATGTGCCGCAAAGCGCACGGTGCCGGTTACGTCACCTGGGTAGGTTTTGAGCAGCAGCAGGTCAGTTTCACGCACGGTGAAAAAGATCTCCGCTGGTACATCTCATCGCCTGGTGCCGAACGTGGATTTTGCCAACAGTGCGGCAGCAGTATGTTTTTTCGTTCGCGGCAATGGCCGGGGGAACTGCATATCGCTCTGGGGTGTGTCACCGACGAGATCGACCGGCAGCCTCAGGCCAACGTGTTTTTTGACCAACACGTAAACTGGATGCCGATAGATGAGTCATTGAAAACGACAGGCGGTTAAACCCGGCAACGCAAGCAGAAAGCCAAGCGAATTCTACCCACTCATCAAACCGGCACCGACCAGTCAATGGGCAGTTGTTGGTTTTGCTGCAAATATTCGTTGGCAGCTGAAAAATGACGACAGCCCAGAAACCCCCGATGAGCCGACAGAGGTGATGGGTGCGGTGCTTTGAGCACCAGATGTTTTCTGCGGTCGATCACCTCGCCTTTTTTCATCGCGTAACTACCCCACAGCATAAACACCAGCCCTTGCCTTTTGTCACTAAGCAATTGCACCACCGAGTCGGTAAACGTTTCCCAGCCTTTGCCCTGGTGCGAAGCCGCTTGACCACGCTCAACGGTCAAAACTGAGTTAAGCAACAAAACTCCCTGGCTTGCCCAGGATTGCAGGCAGCCATGACCAGGAATGGGAATCCCCAGATCAGCTTCAATTTCGCGGTAAATATTGGCCAGTGAAGGCGGAACTCTTACCCCAGGCTGCACCGAAAAGCACAATCCGTGGGCCTGACCCGGTCCGTGATAAGGGTCCTGCCCCAAAATAACCACACGCACCTTGTCGAACGGGGTGGAATTTAAGGCATTGAAAATTTGCGCGCCAGGCGGGTAGATAATGGCTTGATGCTCTTTTCTGGTTTGCAAATAACTTCGCAGTTCTTGCATATATTCCGCCTCGAACTGAGCATTGAGCCGCTGGAGCCATGATTCGTGCAACTGGACTGTTCTCATCTCACTATCACCCGCTCAAATCCGCCAATTGGATGCGTCTGTCACGAAAACAGCGCACTTTCAGACTTGATTCTATACACTTCAACCCAAGTTATCAGGTCAAACCATACGATTATTTTCGAATTAAATGGAGTCATTATGCCCATTACCACAGATGTAGTGATCATCGGCGCCGGCCCCGCCGGCCTGTTCCAGGTATTTGAGCTTGGGTTGCTCGACATTCACGCGCACGTAGTGGATTCACTTCCGCACGTTGGCGGCCAGTGCGGTGAGTTGTACCCGGAAAAGCCTATTTACGATATTCCCGCCTACCCCGTCATCGGCGCGCAGGAACTGGTAGACAGGTTAATGGAGCAAATTGAGCCATTCAATCCACAATTCCACCTCTCACAGACAGTCACTGAACTGCAGCAAAAAGATGATGGACGTTTTACCCTGACCACATCTACCGGAACCGAATTTGACACAGCTACGGTCATCATCGCTGCGGGGCTTGGCGCGTTTCAACCAAGGAAGTTACGCCACCAGGCTGCAGCGGATTTCGATGGCAAAAACATCCATTACAAAATCATCCAGGCGGAAAAACTGGCCGGCAAGGACATCATCATCCTGGGTGGCGGCGACTCAGCCCTCGACTGGACCATTGAACTTCACGACAAGGTAAACAGCCTGACGCTAATCCATCGTCGCACGGACTATCGCGCTCAACCGGCATCCGTAAACAAAATGAAGGCACTGGCAGAAGACGGGAAGTTGGTTGAATTTCACGGCATGGTGCGTGACATACTGGTAGACGAAGACAAGTTTCAGGGGCTGTCCGTGGCTGACGCAGAAGGTGAAATCCACGAAATCCACGGCGATGATGTTTATGTCTTCTGGGGGTTGTCCCCCAACCTGGGGCCTGTGGCAGACTGGGGACTGGATATCGAAAAACGCCAGATAAACGTCGATACCGAAAAATTTCAGACCAACGTGACTGGCATCTTTGCGATTGGCGACATCAACACCTACCCGGGCAAGAAAAAGTTGATTCTAAGTGGTTTTCACGAAGCCGCGCTGGCTGCGTTTGCAGTGCAGAAACACCTCAACCCGACCAAAAGAGTGTTTTTGCAGTACACCACGACAAGTCCGATCATGCACAAACGACTCGGCATTGAAAAAGATGAATCATAGCCACCGATCTTAAGCCCCGACAGGATGTACCGGGCATTGGCATTGGGCTCCAATTTTGCGTCCGCCACATAAAGCCGGTATCTGTACTATGCTTAAAGGGCAGCCTCAACACAGCCCCCCCCTACTTCTGTGGCGCAAATTACATGCGTAAGAGGTTGTGGTCAGGTGTCCCCCGGGGCACCTGGCTTATTTTTTTTGGAAACTTTTTCAGGTCAACTCAGGTCCGTCTTGCGGCAACACCGGCCATCCGGTGACATCCAGCGCCGCGCGATAACCGTGCCAGGTGGCATAAGCCAGCCAGGGGATGATGATAATCAGCCCAAAGCCAGCGGTAAGGAATCCGACCAGAGTCAGGAAACAGATCAGAAATGCCCAAATCAATGACGCAGTCTTGTTACGCAACACAGCATGGACACTGGAAATCACGGCAGTAATCACATCAATATCCCGGTTGGCCAGCATCGGCAATGAAAACACACTTGCGGCAAAACTAACGCTTGCGAAAATTGACCCTACAGAAGAACCAATCAAAAGAAACGTCAGTACATGGCCCCACTGCGGATGCCCGCCCAATGGAAAAAACACCTGCACCATCATGCCGGCCCTGGCCCACAGCAGGAAAACAATCAACAGCACCAGCGTGTACACCATGGAGTTGCCGATGGGTCGTTTTATCGCTTGCAAGGTATCGCGCAGAACCGGTGTTTTACCCTCGCAAAGCTGCCTGCTCACCGAATACAGACCAAAGGCCAGCAGCGGCGCGATAAAGACAAAACCGGAAAGCACACTGATCAATAAAACATAGCCGCCCAAACGCCATGCCAGCAAGGCCACCAGCAAACTGACCAAATAGACAAAAAAACCATATATGAGGCTGACTTTCCCGGCTCTCACAAAGTCTTTCCAGCCCTCTTTCAGCCAGCCAAAAGCCGCTAACGTGTCCAGCTTTCGGCAAGGCACAATCAGGGTTTCCGGAGGGATATATTTATTGGGATCTTGTGGGTCAATCATGTGTTTGCGTTGAGGTCTCGATTAATTCTCTGTACCAATACTACCATTGCCTCCGTCTGCATCCAGCGACTGGATGATTAAGCGTTCTTTTTCTTCCCAAATAGTTTTCAGCCAGCTTTGCAGCGCCGCTTTTGCCACTGTGTCCTGCTTAAAATCGCAGCCGCGCAGGTTGTCGGGGATGGGTCTTAATTGCACCCGCACGGAAATTTTTCGAACCTGACCTGAAACAAAGTCCCAAAAGGAAGGCGTGCCGTGCGCATAGACAATGGTGACATCAATCAGGCTATCCAGCGCCTCATCGAAGGAATACAACACCTGGCCAACGCCGCCGTAGCGGGGAAATAGAAGATGCTTGAATGGAGATTTTTGCTTCGCCCTCTTGGCCGCGGTAAAACGCGTCCCCTCCGGGAAGGACATCATGGAAACCGGTATGTGTTTGAGTTTTTCACACGCACGCGCCGTGTTTTCGAGATCCTTGCCGCGCAGACTGGGGTTTTTCAGCAATTGTTGCCTGCTATAGCGACGCAGGTAAGGCATATCCAGCGCCCACCAGGCCACCCCCAAAAATGGCACCCACATGAGTTGTTGCTTGAGCAAAAAGCGCATAAATGGCGCGCGTCGATTCAAACTGTGCTGTAGAACCAGGATGTCTACCCACGACTGGTGATTGCAAAACACAAGGTACCGGCCGTCGTGTCGGAGCCCATCCGGCAGTTCAATATCCCACTCCATGTCAGGGTAAAACGACGACAGGCCCTTATTGACTGAAATCCATAATTCACCCAATGATGACAACCCGTGTGTCATGGCGTTTCTGGGCCGACCCTTCGGTGCGATCAGCTTGAAAATGGACAGTATGAAAATCACCGAGGTCAGGATAATCGTGCTGACAGATGCGCCCAGCACAACCAAGCCGCCCTGCAAACCGTAGCGCAGTTTAGCTAGCATGTTGATTCATCGTATTGCTGCTTGTCGTTCTGACGTTCCACCATCACGGGAGCGGTAGAAATACGACTTAACACAGCATACAACGGGAAATTACCCGGACACCCAAACGACATGGCAGAAGTCTATTGTGCCTTTCTGAACCGTAGTGTCATGCGGTCACTTTCGCCAATCTCTGTGTACTTTTCTTTATCCACATCGCCCAGGGCGAAACCTGGGGCTAAAGTCCACACGCCCTTCGGATGATCGCGGGTATCGTTGGGGTTTGCGTTAACTTCTGAACTCTCTTCAAAAACGAGCCCCACCTGCGCGGCCAGTTCCTTGACAACCGACTCGGAAACATACCCCTGCTTCGCGGTTGCCAACAGCTCCGAGCCCTCACTTGCGCGGTGCTGAACAACACCGAGGACGCCGCCTGGTTTCAAAACCCGCGCAAACGCCTTGAAAACATCCTGCGCCTGATCATTGCCTACCCACCCATGGGTATTTCGGAAAGTCAGAACCATATCGACAGACTCAGCTTCACCCAGTGAGGCAGACTCGGGCGGCGAGAAGTACTGAACCGAAACCTGGTCGTATACCTCAGGATTTGCGGCAAAAGTGGCCGCCATTTTCTTCGGAAGTTCGTAGCGGTATGCTGGCTGGCCTTCTACATCCGGATCCCAGGTTGCAACAACCAGCTTGCCGTGATTTCTCATGGCCGGTGCAAGAACTTCGGTATACCAACCGCCCCCGGGCCAGATTTCCATCACCGTCATGCCATCTTCAAGGCCAAAAAACTCGAGTGTTTCAACCGGATGACGATAAATATTTCGGGCCTTGTTTGAATCGGATCTGTGATCACCATCCATGGCCTGCGTAACGCGCTCAGACAAAGGCAGGCAATCAGCGCTAGCTGAGACAGATATGCACATAGCAGCCAACAATAAAAACAGACGATTCATTTCACACACTCCTGATGAATTAATTTGCATAAATAATACATTAAATCACTAGCACGGCGACAGACGAATTTTAAGTATTACCCAGACCCGAGCAATGCGAGGTCAATCAAAATCAGTGAATGACACCATAGTTAGCGCCCGGTTTAGGTGAGTGTCGGCGGTTAATCAGGCTGGGCACGTTTGCCTGCATCATGAGAAGCTCGGACTTGATCTAATTCCGGCTCCAGCACTTGCCACACGTTTTCAAGCAACTTCGACTGGGCTTTTTCATTGGGATGAATGCCATCCGCCTGTAAAAAGCCAGGCTCAAAAACAACACCATCCATGAAGAATGGCACAAGTAATGTTTTGTATTCCGTGGCAAGGTCTGCGTACATGGTTTCGAATTGCTCAAGGTAAGCAGCACCATAATTAGGGGGCAATTTGATGCCGGCAAGTAGAACCCGGGCATCGCTTGACTGGCTTTGACGAATCATCCGGGTCATGTTTTCCCGTGTAACGCCGGGGTTAAGACCGCGTAAACCATCGTTGCCGCCCAACTCAATAATGACGAATGCCGGGCGATAGCGATCAAGTAAACGCGGCAAGCGAGCCAGACCACCCTGGGTGGTGTCACCGCTGATACTTGAATTGAGGACACGGTAGGAATGACCGTCCTGTTGCAAACGAAGCTCCAGCAGGTGCACCCAGGACTGTTCGCGGTCCATGCCGTAGCCCGCGCTCAGGCTGTCACCAAGGATCAACATAACCGGCGGATCGTCTGCCAGTGTAGTATGCGAAAATAAACCAACAATGGATAATATTAGCGATAAAATGACTCTCATGAACAGTCCTTCCGAAACAAATAAAATCGCACTCAGAGCTGAAAATCTCAGCAAAACGGTAACCAGCCCAGAAGGCATGCTGACCATACTAGACCAGGTCAGCCTGCAAGTCAGGCACGGTGAACGTATCGCCATTACCGGGACATCCGGTGCCGGTAAATCAACCCTGCTGGGTCTGCTCGCCGGGCTCGACCTGCCCTCCTCCGGCAAGGTCTGGCTGGGAGACCAGGAGCTGACCTTGCTGGATGAAGATGGCCGGGCAGCTTTGCGCGCCAATGAGGTCGGCTTTGTATTTCAGTCATTTCACCTGATCCCGTCTTTAACCGCACTTGAAAACGTCATGCTGCCGCTGGAACTGGCCAACCACGAAGAGCCTCGCAAGGCCGCGCTGCAAGCCCTGCAAAACGTTGGTCTTGGCGCGCGCTCCGGGCATTACCCGCGCCAGTTGTCCGGCGGAGAAAAACAACGGGTTGCCATCGCCCGTGCCTATGTCGTACGGCCCACGGTGTTGTTTGCCGATGAGCCCACCGGCAATCTGGATCAACAGACCGGCGAAACGATTATCGACATCCTGTTTCGCATGAACCAGGAATATGGCACGACGCTGGTGTTGGTGAGTCACGACCAGCAACTTGCGCAGCGCTGTGACCGCATTATTCAGATGGAGGCGGGTCACATCAAAAACCACACCGGGGAGCAATCCGCTTGAATGCATTCACCCTGGCCTGGCGATTATTACTGCGGGACTGGAAATCGGGCGAGCTAACCGTACTGGTGATGGCGCTGGTGATCGCGGTTACGTCACTCACCGCTGTTGGTTTTTTGAGTGACCGCGTAGGTCACGCCGTAAAATTGCGCGCGACAGAATCTTTGGCCGCTGACCTCAGGCTGGGCTCCAGCCAGCCGTTACCGGACCAGTATATTGAGATGGCCGAACAGGCAGGGCTGCAAACTGCCGCCATGATCACGATGCCCAGCGTGGTGTTCGAAGACGAGCGCAGTACACTCTCAGCGGTGCGCGCGGTAACCGCAGCCTATCCTTTGCGCGGCCAACTTAAAACCGCCACGAAATTACTCCAGGAAGGCACCACCACCACAGAAATTCCGGCGCGCGGCGAGGCCTGGGCAACCACCCGCCTGTTGGCCAGATTGGGTGCCGACAGCGGCGCGCGGATCGCGGTGGGACAGACCAGTTTCAAAATTACCAGAGTGTTGGATTTCCGGCCCGACCAGGGCTGGCAGTTTGTCGATCTCGCGCCCACACTGCTAATCAACATGGACGACCTGGAAAGCACGGGTCTGATACAACCAGGGAGCCGTGTCAGCTACCGGCAGTTATTTGCCGGCTCAAGAAACGATGTTGACGCTTTTAAACCCCAACTGGAAGAAATGCTCGCTGCCGGCGAACAACTCAGCGACATCAAAGATACCAATCCGCAAATTCGTTCGGCGATGGACCGCTCCGGGCAGTTTCTCAACCTGGCGTCACTGGTGAGCGTTTTACTGGCTGCTGTCGCCGTGGCCATGGCCGCGAGGCGCTACGCAACACGTCACCGCGACCGCATCGCATTGCTGAAGTGTCTCGGGTCACAACAGGCTTTTGTACTTAGACTGAACCTGTATCAGTTGGTGATGCTCACCCTGCTGGGTGCCGCCGCCGGCACGGTGCTGGGTTATTTTGCGCAGGAAGGGTTGGCCTGGGTTGCGCGAGACCTGATTGCTCAGGAACTACCGTCTCCCGGTACGTCCCCCATATTGCTCGGGTTGGTAACCGCCTTATTCATTTTGTGCGGCTTCGCGCTGCCCGATCTCATTCAGATGGGCAAAACACCCGTTCTGCGTGTGCTGCGTAATGACATTGAACCACCTCCCATCCGTTATGGGCTTAGCTATCTCGCCGGAATTGTGTCGGTGATGGCGCTGCTGCAATGGATCGTTGGCGACCTGGCGCTGGTACTGGGTATTGCCGCCGGTGCCGCCGGGACTTTCGCTGTCCTCGGCCTTGCAGGATGGCTTCTGGTCAGGGCCACCGGTCGGTTTCGGGGTGTCGCCGGGGTGGCCTGGCGCTATGGTTTGGCCAACCTGAATCGCAGGGGCCGCGAAAGCGTTGTTCAGGTGGTGGCATTTGGCCTGGGGTTGTTGGTGCTGATTTTACTGACACTGGTACGCAATGACCTGATGGACGGTTGGCGGGACAGCCTGCCGCTGGACGCGCCCAACCAGTTTCTTATTAACATCCAGCTTGACGAAGTTCCACAAATGCAGACTTTCCTGACGGAACAAGGCATGGAGGTTCCACGCTTTGTGCCCCTCGTGCGCGCTCGCATGACAGCCATTAACGGGCAAGACGTCAGCCAGGTCAGCTTTGAGGACCCGCAGGGTGAACGCTGGGCCAAGCGCGAGTCGAACCTTAGCTTTGGCGAACAATTACAAACAGGCAATGAACTGACTGAAGGCGAATGGTGGCAACCCGGCACCACACAGCATGAAGTCTCGGTAGAAACTGACTTTGGCCTTGATCTGGGGCTCAAGCTCGGTGATGTGCTCGATTTCGATATTGCCGGCGAACCGGTTTCTGCCACGGTCACCAGTTTCAGAACGGTCGAGTGGGACACTTTCCAGCCCAATTTCTTTATGGTTTTCTCTACGGCAACACTTGAGGGCTACCCCGCCAGTTACATCACTGCCCTGTACGCAAAAGCTGACGACGATAAAAAGATGCTGGAACTGATGCGCCGCTTCCCGAGCGTCACAGTAATAGACCTGGACGCTACACTCGCGCAAGTGCGAGACGTGATGGACAAGGCCTCAATGGCGGTGCAGGCGGTGTTCCTGTTTACATTGATTGCCGGTCTTGCGGTGTTATGGGCCGCGGTGCAATCGAGTCTTGATGAGCGCAGTTTTGAGAGCGCGATCCTGCGAACGCTGGGCGCGTCCCGCAAAAGGGTTCTTTCAGGTGTGGTGGTCGAGTTCGTTGCCATCGGCCTGCTGGCAGGAATACTGGCCGCCACCGGCGCCAATCTTGCGGCCTGGCACCTGGCGGTTAACGTGTTCGACCTGCAGTATCAGTTCAGCCCGGCTACCTGGCTGGCAGGACCTGTTCTGGGTATGGTGTTTGTCGGCCTCAGTGGTTTGATCGCCACCTGGCGGGTGGTGACCCACTCCCCCGTTAATGTATTGAAGGCGTCTTAAAACCACATCCACAAAAAAGCCCGGCATGAAGCCGGGCTTTTTCTTACACGGTATAACGACTTGTCAGTCTTGCAACTTAGTACTCGCCAAAGTTGTAAGACGCCTCGATACCCCAAACTGCAGGTTCGTTAACAAAGCCGGTGTTATTGCTGAAGTCGACGAAGCCCTTCACGTTATGTTCGTTGGTAATATTACGGCCGAACAAAGCAACTTCCCAGTTGTTGGTAACGTTTCTGTAGCCAATACGCAGTCCGCCTTCAAACTGGTTATCAGTCACAAATTCGGGGGTGTAATACAATGACATCAAAATTTCACCGTAGTAAACCCAGTCAGTGAAGATAAAGAACTCGCCGTCATTACCCACTGGCGCGCCATAACGAAGTGTCATGCTGTAGTTGGTTTCAGGTGTACGTGGGAACGGGTTGCCGTCAATGGAGACCTGGCCGTTCTCATCTCTGTTCTGCCATGCCTGACACATGCCGGAACCGCAAGGTACAACGCTCAAACCAGCATCCTTGATTTCGGTATTGTTATAAGCCGCACCAAAGGTCGCCATGAAGTTATCGTTGATCAACCACTGAACGTCAGCTTCAAAACCGGTAGCCACGCCCTTCTTGGCATTGATGACCTGGTTGCTGTTGGTAGCACCACCGATAATTGACAGCTGCATATCATCCACTGTGTAGTGGAAAATGTTGGCGTTCAATCTCAGACGATTATCCAGGTAGTCAGCTTTGTAGCCCACTTCGAAGGACAGAATCGTTTCCGGGTCGGCAACGGTTGGTGTTTCGAGGAAAGCAACATCACGTCCCTGAATAGACTGCGCGCGGAAACCGGAAGACACCCGACCGTAGAAGTTGGAGTGGTCGGTGATCGCGTAGTTGGCGCTCAGGTCCCAGCTGAATTCATCAGCGGAAACATCAATTGGCGGTGCGAGGAATGTGGGAATACCAATGTCGAGCCATAACTGGCCAAACTGCAGTACTTCGTAATTCCGCTGATCGTCGGTGTAACGCAGACCACCGGTTAATGTCAGCTGATCAGATACATCGTAGGCAGCCTGACCGAAGACGGCCCACGCTTCATTTTCATGCCTGACGATGGTGTTTTGTGGCGGACCACCCATAAAGCCGTAGGAGGCGAATGAATCGGTCTCAACTTCCAGTGAGGAGTCGAAGTAGAAAACACCGGCCTGCCAGCTTAATGCCCCGTCTGTATCACTCGCAACACGGAACTCCTGGGTGAACTGCTTGGTGTCAGCACCATCCTGAGTAACTGACGGTACCGTAATGGTTCCCGGGAAGGTCAGTGTCGGCGCACCGAAAACAGGGGCTGCCGGGTCAAAGGTGATACCCGCTGGTACAGTGGCTGCGCCACTGAAATCAACCACACCGCCATCGATATCGCCACGACTGAAGCCATTACCTTCCTGCCATGAACTGATGGATGTAATGGTCGCGCCGGAGATATCCCACGCCAGGTTCAGGGTAGTACCGGAGCCGTCATAGGCCTGTGGGTTGTTGTCACCCTCGTTGTAATAAACAACGCCGCGCTTGTAGTTTTGATTCAGGCGGTTGCTGCCGGTATCAAAAACATTGGCGCGAAAAATGGAAGATGTACCTTCCAGGTCACGGGCCTGCACGCTTAACAAGGCGGTGAAATTTTCGCTGGGCGTATACAACAACTGCAAACGTCCGGCCTTTTCAGTGAAGTCACCCATGACGTCTTTTTCATTGGTGAAACCGTTGTCGATCCAGTTATCACGGCTTCTGTACAACACGGACATTCTGCCCGCCAGCACATCCTGAATCAGACTGCCGCCCACTGCGGCTTCAAAATCGCCGGTACCATAGGTGCCGTATGAACCAGACACATAACCATTGGTTTCATGGGTAGGACGGCGGCTGTTGAATTTAACAATACCGGCCGTTGTGTTTCTGCCAAACAGGGTACCCTGTGGTCCACGGATAACTTCAACCTGCTCCATATCGAAGATGGGGAAACTTTTAAGTACCACATTCTCCATCACCACTTCGTCCATGATGAGAGAAACCGGCTGTGATGCCGCAAGATCAAAATCGATGTTGCCCAAGCCACGAATATAGAAGCGCGGCGCTGAACGACCATTTGAAGATTCCGCGTACAGACCGGGCACACGACCGGACAGCGCGAGAACGTCTTCGCCACCTGAGAACATTGATTCCAGATTTTCGCCCGACAGCGTGGCGATTGAAATCGGCACATCCTGTAAGCTTTCCGCGCGCTTGGTGGCGGTTACAATAACTTCCTCCAAAACACCGGACGTGTAAGCCGCGTCATCTTGCGCATATACCGCGCTGGTTAGAAGAAGTGGAATTAGTGCAGACAATACTGTCTGGCGTGCGCTAAACCCGGTTTTTTTGAGAACTACGTTCTGGTTCATTTAAGTGCCCTTCGTGCTGGATGGTTAACGGTTTCATGACAATCCGATACTGCTGTTTTAAGCCTGGTTTGTATTAATATCCAACGATTGGTGCGGTGCGCTGCACACAATAGTCCCAAGCAGTTACAAACCCGTGCTTTATAACATATTTCATGCTTTGGGGCTGTAATTGACTTGATAAAACAGCATTTTTTGGAAATTTTATTCACTTTTGATAAAAATTGAAGAGTCAGAGTATTGCCGGTAATTACCGGTTTACGCTGACATAAACCAAGCGCAGGGAAAACCGGCGATCGAACCCGCAACGCACGCTTCATATCCTCAACGCACTATGGGCATAATAGACGCATGCATAAACACAACTTGACCAGTCAACAGCAACAACAATTCCACGAACAGGGTTTCGTTGTATTGAAAAATGCGCTCGCGGCGTCCGACATCGCGGCACTCAGGTCAGCCGCTCTGAAAATTGTTGATGAGTTTGATATTGGACAACATCGGTCCGTTTTTTCAACCAACGATCGTGACAGCGGCCGTGACGAATACTTTTTCAACTCCGCAGAGAACATTCATTGTTTTCTGGAAGAAGGTGCTCTCGGTGCAGACGGCAGCCTGCTCAAACCTGCGCGCTTGGCTATCAACAAGATCGGTCACGCGATGCATGATCTAAACCCGGTGTTTAAGCGCTTTTGCCGCCTGCCGGTTTTCAAACAGATATTGCAAGAAATCGGATACCAGCACCCGCTGCTGTGGCAAACCATGTATATTTTCAAGCAACCTCACATTGGCGGTGAGGTTCGCTGGCATCAGGATGCCAGCTACCTGATTTCAGAACCGGCCACAGTGACCGGCATCTGGGTAGCTATTGAGGATGCCAACCGCGACAACGGCTGTCTCTGGGTTCAACCCGGCGGGCATCGTACCCCTTTGCGGGAAATTTACGAGGTCGACTGGCGCACCCGGGAAGGCCGCTTAACCGAGTTAGACCCAACACCCTGGCCCAACAATGACGAGGCCATCGCGGTGGAGGTTCCCGCGGGCAGCGTGGTCATCTTTAACGACCACATGCCCCACTACAGTTCACAGAACCGGTCTGACCACTCGCGCCATGCCTTTACACTGCACGTCACAGAAAAGAGCGCGAAATGGTCGGATAGAAACTGGCTACAGCGCCCCGCGCTGGGTGACTTTGCGTTGTAGCTCCTTCTTTTCGTCAGCGCCCAAAAAAGCCATTTCCAGACCATCAATCTGGGACTGAAGAATTTGCTCATGAGTAAGACCGGCGGCCGGTGCCGCGACGTTGTATTCATGCGCAATATCAATGGCGCTGATACCCGGGTCATCGGTGTTGAGGCAAAACTTTACACCCCGCTCTGCCAACCGCTTTATCGGGTGAGACGCATAATTTTCAACAGCACTGATGTGCAGGTTGGAGGTAGGACAGGATTCCAGTCCAATGCCCTGCGCGGCAAGGTACTCAACCAGCGCGGGGTCTTCAATTGAACGAAAACCATGCCCAATGCGCTCGGCACCAAGATCTTTGATAGCCGACCACACACTGTCCGGCCCAGCGGCCTCTCCCGCGTGAATGGTTACATGCAAACCGGCATCGCGTACGCGCTTGAAGTGCTGCTTGAAAAGATGGGCTGGATAACGCCCTTCATCACCGGCCAGGTCAACCCCGACAATGTGATCACGGTGGGCCAATATTGCGTCCAGTTCCTGCATACAAACATCGACACCATAAGTACGGCTTAATATGCCGATGATATTGACGCGCACACCGGTATCTCTTTCTGCCGCGCGAATCCCGTCCGCGCAGGCCTCCATCACGCCCGCAGGATCCATATTGTGCGTTTCCGCCATGAACCACGGGCTATAGCGCAATTCGATGTAATCAATGCCTTCGCGTTTGGCGTCTTCTACATTTTCATAGGCCACCCGTCTGCAGGCATCCAAATCTACCAGTACCGCGGTCATGTGCTCAAAGCGTTCAATAAACGCCATTAGCCCTGGTGCCGATTTATCAATGTGAACGTAAGGCGCAAGACCGGCGATGTCATTGGCCGGTAACGCGATACCGTGCTGGTCGGCAAGATCAAGTATTGTCTGCAGACGAATACTGCCGTCGAGGTGGCGATGTAATTCGACCAAAGGCCGGGATTTGTCAATCATTGTTCTTTTTTCCTTCAACCCAGGTTTTGATGTTCGCCTCCAGCACACTTAGCGGCAAGGCGCCCTTGCCGAGGACTTCATCATGAAATTCGCGAATATCAAACTGCTCACCCAACGCATCGGTCGCGTAGGCTCGCAATTCCTTGATTTTTAACTCACCAATCTTGTAAGCGAGTGCCTGGCCCGGCCAGACAATATAACGGTCAACTTCCACAACCACATCGTGTTCCTGCTTGCCCGCATTTTGCATAAAATAATCGATAGCCTGTTGCCGCGACCAGCCCAGGTGATGCATGCCGGTGTCAACAACCAGACGAATCGCACGCCACATTTCATAGGTCAACTGACCGAATTTTGAATAGGGGTCCTGATAGAAACCCATCTCCACTCCGAGGCTCTCTGAGTACAAACCCCAGCCTTCGGTAAATGCGGTATACCCGCCAACACGGCGGAACCACGGCACATCTTCCAGTTCATCCTGCAGCGCCAATTGCAAATGGTGACCGGGCACTGCTTCATGCAGCGTCAGTGCCTCCATCTCCCAGCGCGGGCGTGTATCAAGTGCGTAGGTATTGGCGAAAAAGTTACCTGGGCGACCAGCTGCAACAGAACCCCGTTGATAATAGGCAGTGGTTTGTGATTTTTCGGCATAGGACGGTACCGGCACCACACCATAAGGCGTGCGCGGCAACTTACCGAATAATTTCATCAACTCCGGGTCAGCGCGTTTGGCAATATCGCGGTACTCACGCAGCAGGTCTTCACTGGTCTGATGGTAAAACTGTGGGTCGGTGCGCAAAAACACCAGAAACTCGTCAAATGACCCCGTAAAGCCGCTATCTGCTATTACACCTTCCATTTCAGCACGTATGCGTTTGACCTCGGACAGGCCAATTTCATGAATCTGCTCTGGCGTCAGATCGGTCGTGGTCCGCTGCTTGACGTTAAAAGCGTACCAGGCCTCACCGTTGGGTAGTTCGCGAATGGCAATGGTCGTGCGGGCCGCTGGCAGACATTCGTTTTCTACAAATGCCAGTAATTTTTCAAACGCCGGCGCGACCTTTTCACTGAAGGCTGCATTTGCCTGCGCTTTTAAAGACGCCTGCTGCAGCGAATCCACACTTGCCGGAAACTTTTTGAAAGCACCCAGCATCGGGCTTTTGTCTGCCTCATCTACCAACTGGTTACGGATTTGCTGCGGTACTTCACGCAGCGTGACGGCAGGCGGCGTGATTCCAGCCGCCATGCCTTTGCGCATCCAGTCGATGGTTTGATCAACCACATCAGGGGTCTTTTCCAGCCGCGCGATCATACGGGCGTAATCCGCCGCATTCTTCGGCTGCGCAATCGTCATGATCTGCGCGATATTCTGCTGCACCCCGCCCATCTGGTTAATTGGCATATACTCGTTCGGAAACTGCTGCCCCTCAATCTCGCGTTTCTGGCGGTCAAAGATCAGGTCATAGTTAACCTGCTCTGTGGCCAAAAGCGCGTCCCGGTCGATGTTCGACAAGGCCGCCAACAGCGTTTTCGCGTCTTGCTTCCTTTGTTGCGCCATTGCTGCAGAATTATCTGTCCAGCGATCCTGTCCGCGCGGGTCGCCGAGATAGGTCGCGAATTCAGGAAAGCTCAGCATTGTGTATTCATAGGTCAGGTTGACAATCTCATCAAAACGCTGAGAGTCATCAAGCCCCGTGCCATCCACCGACAGCGCTTGCATACGCTTGGTCAGCGTCAGAATTTCATCGCGGTAATCTGCAAATGTGAGCGTAGAAAAACCCAGCAACACCAATACAACGGCCACAATCAATTTTTTCATAGGAATCCATTAGTCGGTCAAAAACGCCAGGCAGTCATTGTACATAGGCTGCAAAACAATAGGCAGTATCATCATCTCATCACGGGGCGCTTACGCTTCGGGAAGGATAAGAGGCATTGAAACAGCATATTTTTTTCATCATTCACTTTGCCTATCATCTGCATAATAATTTTTGATTTTACATACTCACAATGAACCCCCATACTCCTCTGCGAAATCAGACACGGTCATCATCTGACCGGCCCCAAATTCACTCAACAGGAGAGCATTAAATGTCCCAGCAAGTACCACAAATTACATTCAAAACACGCGTACGTGATGCAAGTGTCGAAGGACCTAACCCATTCCGTTGGGAAGATGTTACCTCTGACGAAATTTTCAACAACAAAAAGGTCGTTGTGTTTGCATTGCCAGGCGCATTTACACCAACCTGTTCCAGCACTCACCTGCCCGGTTACGAAAAACACTACCAGGAATTACGTGATGCCGGCGTAGACGCAGTCTATTGCCTGAGCGTCAACGACGCCTTCACCATGTTCCAGTGGGGCATTCACCAGGGTGTGAAAAATGTGAAGTTGTTGCCGGACGGCAGCGGCGATTTTTCAAGGTTGATGGGTATGCTGGTGCGCAAAGACAACGTCGGTTTCGGTCTGCGCTCATGGCGTTATTCCATGCTCGTGGAAAATGGCGAAATCAAGAAAATCTTCAGCGAAGCCGGCAAGCAGGATAACTGCCCAACCGATCCGTTTGAAGTGAGCGATGCCGACACGATGTTGAATTACATCAAGTCTGTTGCATAAAACGGTTAATAGCGTCTTCACAACCAGGGGTCAGTAACAGCCCTCTGCGACACGAAACCGCTACCCGTTTGTAGCTCGCCGCCCTACTACGGGGCGGACCGTAAATGAACGCAGTGTCTCCGGGCACTGCGTTTTTTTTACACTGAAAAACCTTCCTATTTGACAAAATTACCGACAAAGCAGAACCTAGTGCGGTTGAAATTCAGCCGGGCAGCAAAAATGCAAAAACAATTCCGAGTCACCACTTATAGCCGTCAATTCGTCAAGCAAATAACGAGCGCAGCAGCCGTTGTATTGATACTTACGTCTTTTAACCTGTGGGCGTCACTCGATGCGAGCCTGATGGAGGGGCTCAAAGCGCGCGCAATCGGACCGGCCGCTATCAGTGGTCGAATTGCCGCCATTGACGCAGTCGCCTCGAACCCCAACCACATCGTGGTCGGCGCGGCTACCGGCGGCGTCTGGATTTCTGACAACGGCGGACTCACATGGCGGCCTGTGTTTGATGACCAACCAGTTGCCTCCATTGGCGCTGTGGCGATTAACCAGAGCAACCCGGATATCATCTGGGTCGGCACCGGGGAAGGTAATGTCAGAAACTCAACCTCCATCGGCGGCGGCATCTTCAAATCGATCGATGGCGGCAAGAATTGGAAACTCATGGGACTTGCCCACAGCGAACGTATCAACCGCATCGCGCTGCACCCCAATAACCCCGACATCGCTTACGTGGCCGCCATGGGCACGCTGTGGGGCCCGAACGAAGAGCGCGGCGTCTACAAAACCGTAGACGGCGGCAAGTCATGGAACAGAATTTTGTATGTCGATGACACCACCGGCGCAACCGATATCAAAATTGACAGCGCCAACCCTGAGAAGCTATTCGCCGGTATGTGGCAATTTCGCCGCTGGCCCTATCACTTCAAATCCGGCGGCGAAGGATCGGGTATGTATATCAGCCATGATGGCGGCAACCACTGGCAGCAAAAAACCGAAGAAGACGGTTTACCCGAAGGCGAACTTGGCCGCATGGTCTTTGCCGTTTCTCCAGATAATACCAAGCGTGTTTATGCGCTGGTGGAGGCCGGCAAAAGCGCTCTGCTGCGTTCCGATGACGGCGGTGACAAGTGGCACAAGGTCAACGAGGAATACGATATTGCCGACCGGCCGTTCTACTACACCGAACTGGCCGTCGACCCGCAAAATGCCGATGTGGTCTACAACATAGGTACACGGGTACGCGTATCGATCGATGGCGGAAAAAGTTTCACATACAACCCGGTTATCGACTGTTGCCAGGCCGGCAACACCATCCATATCGACAACCATGCTTACTGGATAAACCCCAGCAACTCAAAACATCTTATTTTTGGAAATGACGGCGGTCTTGCCATCAGTCATGACCAGGGCCAGACATTCCGCTTTGTTAGAAACCTGCCGCTGGCCCAGTTCTACCATATAGCGGTTGATAATGACGTTCCTTACCATATTTATGGCGGCTTGCAGGACAACGGTTCGTGGCGGGGTCCGGCAGAGGTTTGGGAAAATGCCGGCATCCGCAATCTGCATTGGCAGGAGGTGGGCTTTGGCGATGGCTTCGACACCCTGCCCGATCCCGATAATTCACACCGCGGCTACGGCATGTCACAGGGCGGCACATTATTTCGCTGGAATCTGGATACCGGCGAGCAAAACCTGATCATGCCCGACCCGCCGAGCGCAGACATCGAGCTTCGTTTTAACTGGAACGCCGCACTGGCCATCGACCCGTTCGATCCCAACACCATTTATTACGGCAGCCAGTTTGTACATCGATCAAATGACCGAGGGCAGTCGTGGACGGTCATCAGCGCCGACCTGACCACCAATGACCCCAAAATGCAGACGTACCGTACCAGCGGCGGATTAACAGCAGATGTCACGGCGGCGGAAAACTACACCACCATCACCGCCATCGCGCCGAGCACGCTGCAACGTGATGTGCTCTGGGCCGGCTCCGATGATGGGCGCGTACACGTTACCCGTGACGGCGGGCAAAACTGGAGTCGTATCGACCCCAAGGCGCGCGGGGTTAAGCCGGGAGCGTGGGTCCCTATGATCAGTCCTTCACCGCATGAAGCTGGAACAGCCTTCGTGGTGTTCGACGATCACCGCCGTTCAGACATGCAACCCTATGTATACCGCGTCGATAATTTCGGCACTCGCTGGACTCGGCTGGCAAGCGACGGCATGACCGGTTACGCGCTGTCTGTCCTGCAGGATCCTGTTGACCCGAATCTTTTGTTCGTCGGTACCGAATTTGGTTTGCATATCTCCATTGACGGTGGTGACCACTGGACCAAATTCACCGCCGGGGTGCCCACTGTTTCCGTAATGGACATGGCCATACAAGCACGTGAAAACGATCTTGTTTTAGGCACCCACGGCAGGGCCGTGTATGTCATTGACGATTACAGCGCTTTACGCAACCTTGCTACCACAGACTTCGATGACCGGCTGAAAATATTATCCGCATCACCAGGCCAGCAATACACACCCAAGCAGACACCATCGACCCGTTTTACCGGTTCCGGCGAGTTCCGTGCGGACAACGAACCGTATGGCGTGTTGCTGACCTTTTTAGCCAGCGGTGATGACCTCACGCACCCCGATGAGGCTAAAGAAAAGGCCCGCAAGCAGGCTTTACGCGAAACCGCCGCGCAGTCAAGCAGCGGCGACACCACGGATGACGATGAGCAGGAAGACGATGCCAGTAATAGAACCAAAGCGCCAAAATTAGCGGTTTCGGTGAAAGACGCAAATGGGAACGTTATACGGTCGTATGAAACTCAGGTACATCAGGGCATCAATCGCCTTGTGTGGGGTATGCAAATGGACGGCATCAAGCCCATTGATGACAACGGCCACAGCACTTCCGATGATGGCTTGCCGCCGGGCCCAATGGTGCTGCCTGGAAACTATGAAATGACCCTGACGCTTGGCGACAGCACCACAAGTGCCGCAGTTGAAGTACTCAAGGACCCGCGCAGTCCTTATAGCACGGAAGAATTACAGGCGAACTTAAATTCACTGGTCAGCCTGATGAACTTGCGTAACGTAGCCAATACCGCCGTACGCAAAATTCTCACGGCCCGTGATGATGTTGATACCATTAGCAAGATCATCGGGAATCATCTAAAAACTGAATCATCAGATGAATTGACTGCACTTAAAAAGCAGACAGCAAAAATCAGGAAGGACCTGAATGGTCTGGAAAAACTGTTTAGACCCCCCCAGAACACCAAGGGAATCACATACAGCGGCGATACCGTTAATTCAAAGCTAGGTACCGCTGGTTTTTATATTGGCTCCAACAACGGCGCGCCGTCACCAGCCTCCCTTACCTATATCAGCATTGCCGAGAAGGCACTTGCCGACGCCGCGGAGAAGGTCAACGCATACCTGACCGGCGAACTGGCCGGGTTCAGCAAAAACGTCAAGGACGCAGGCATCATGCTGCTACCGGTGGTGGAACCCGTTAAGCTGACAAAATAATTTATGGGTGATCAAGCAGTTCCTTCGCCGTTTTATTAAGAAACTGCAGAACATAATCCACCTGATCAAGATGGGTGCGAAAATGCAAAACGGCCAACCGCAATACAAAATTATTGTTAATTTGTGTTGAACTGATAAAGACCTTGCCGTCGGCCTGAATCGCGGTGACCAGACGCTGATTGAAAGCGTCTGCGTCGCCATGTTCCGGCACAAACCGGAAAGTCACCACCGACAAGTCGGGAAACGGTCCCATTTCCCAACCGGGCGTGCTTTCCAGTGCATCATAAAAATAGCGGGCCAGCCAGATTTTCTCTGCCAGCGCGGCACGAAACGGCGCCAAACCGAAAAGTTTTAAAGGCAGCCAGAAACGCATTCCCCTGAATGGACGGGTCAATTCAAGCGACAAGTCGGCCGGCGAATAATCACCTCCGTGAGCCTTGGCATCCTGCATGTAATCGGCATCATAAGCCTGTGAACGCGCCAGCCAGGTCACATCCCTGACCAGCACCGCACCCGACCCGTAAGGCAGGAACATACCTTTGTGCGGATCCAGCACCATTGAATGCGATCTTTCCAGACCGCCCAGTATTTGCCTACCCTCTTCGCAAAGCAGAAAAAAACCACCGTAAGCCGCATCAACATGCAGCCATAAATCATGTGCCTCTGCCAGATCAGCCAATCGGTCAAATGGGTCGACAGCCCCGGTATCCGTCGTGCCGGCTGACGCGATGATCAACCATGGCCGAAGGCCCGCTTCTTTATCCGCCAGAATAAGTTGCTCAAGGGCAGACGCGTCCATTCTAAAGTGCCTGTCCATCGGCACGACCTGCTTGACGCAATCGGCAAGACCGGCAGCGCGAATGGCTTTGTCAACACAGTGGTGAGTATCCGCAGTAACATAAATACAGCTGTTCTCAACATCACGGGCACGGATGCCCAGCGTCTCGCGCGCGGCAATGATGGCAGTCAAATTGGCTATGCTGCCGCCCGAAGTGAGGTCACCACCCGATGTCGCGGGATAACCGACAAACTCCGTCATCCACCGCACCAGTTGCTGTTCCATTTTAGCCGCCCCCGGAGACGCGAACGAAACTGCCGAATAACGGTTGGTTACGTCAGCTATAAAATCGCCCAGGGCGGAAGGATAAAGCCCCCCGCCGGGGATATAACCCATCAAACCGCCAGAGGCCGCGTTGATACCCTGACCGGTGACTGCCGAATCAAATATTTGCAGCAAATCGGGTAAGTTTTCAGCGCCTTCGCCAAATGGCTCTTCAAGCAGGATGCTGCGCTCTTTGTCAGGCTCAAAAGCATTCATTTCGGGCAGCTTCCGCAGAAATGACTCTGCGTAATCTACCGCTTGAACCGTCATTTCTTTGCGAGTTACGGTCGATGGATCAAGCATTGCGGATGCCTGTTCAAGTTTTTTTATTTTTTTAAGCATTTTGCGACCTGTTAAGGGTTAGATTCCTGTCAATAAGGACTGCTTGCATTTATTATCTGCAGTCAGCTGCAAGATCAGCACATTATTTCAGACTTGAGCCTTTAAAGGGATACAGAATGAGTGAACAGGGCGTTGATCCGCGACACCGGAGTGAGTTTGATAATCTGGCCGGTCGACCGCTAAAAGCCCTGCCCTACACTCCCCCAAAGGGGTCGAGCGCTGTTTTCGGACCAGCATTTGCAAGCTGGCGCACCCACAATGCGAATATCGAACAGTCTGCGGCACTTCTTGTTGATAAAGGTGAGGACCTCGTATGAACCCCGTTTACCCAAATTCCGTCTCAAACGGGAAAACCATTGCGATTGCCGGCAACATTGGTACGGGCAAATCTTCACTGGTAGAGTTTCTGACCCGCACCTACGGAATACAACCGTTTTACGAACCCAACGACGAGAACCCTTATCTACCTGATTTTTACACGGACATGAATCGCTGGGCTTTCCATTCCCAGCTTTATTTTTTAAGTAATAAGTTCCGTATGCACCAACAACTGGAGCAGATGTCCGGCGTTGTCGTCCTTGACCGGACCATCTATGAAGACGCCGAAATCTTTGCCACTGCCCAGCATAAAATGCGCAATTTCACCGGTCGTGACTGGGATACCTACTGGAATTTCTACCAGATCATTCTCGATTCAATCCGCCCACCCGACCTGATGATCTATCTGCGCTGCTCCATGCGAACTTTACGTAAACGCATTCGACTGCGTGGCAGGGCCATGGAGCAGGACATTCCACTGTCTTACCTGAAAAGACTGGAAGGTTTGTACGAAGAATGGTTGTCCTCTTATCAGTTTGGCGAAGTGCTGGTGCTCGAGACCGACAAGCTCGACTACATAAACGACATGGTGGATTGTCTTGATGTGATGGAGCGTGTTGAAGCTTTATTGCCCGCCACACTCAATCGACCCGGAACTACCGGGTAAACATCAGCCAGCACCGGTTCCAGAGCTGAAAACCGCCAGCTTGTTACCATCCAGATCGCGGAAGTAGGCAGCGTAAAAGCCTTCCATCCGTAAACCTGGAAGCCCCTCATCAGCGCCCCCAAGCGTCATGGCTTGCGCGTAAACTGCATCTACTATTTCCTTTGAGTCCACTTTCAAAGCGACCATCATGCCGTTGCCAACTGAAGCGACTTCACCGTCAAAGGGTTTGCACACTGACAACGCGGGCTGATCCGGACCAACAGCCCATGCAACAAAAGTATCCTCCTCCATAAAGCGGCCGGCACCCACTTTTGCCAACAAAACATCGTAAAACGCCACTGCCTTCGCAAGGTCATTGGTGCCCAACGTGACGTATCCAATCATTATTATTCTCCTGGTTTATTATTGGCGAGCGTATGCAATTGAAAAACTGCGGACAGCTGAGATCATTAAAAAAGAGCTCGTCAGAAATTGACGAATAACTTATACACCACTGTTTTTATTATTTTTTATACACTCAATTCTGGCTATAGCCACACTGCCACTCTGGCTATAGACACT